>ENA-OQCF01000144-OQCF01000144.1-human-gut-metagenome-genome-assembly--contig:-NODE-144-length-26509-cov-6.564931_pt1 | contig 26509 bp, 31 predicted proteins | sample MGYA00242756_ERZ504573 | MGnify/ENA primary metagenome ERZ504573 (study PRJEB26092, sample SAMD00036240) | human gut metagenome | host: Homo sapiens | study: EMG produced TPA metagenomics assembly of... | reverse complement strand
TGCCGCTTCATCTCGCGGACAGGACCATCCGGCGTTGACTGCTTCCTTTTCATTAGAAGCTGCGCTTTTCCTTATCGGAGATGGACAGCAGCTCGCAGTAGTGCGATTCAATTCAATTTCCAGATCACTGTCTGGAAAATCGGATAGCTGAGATAGAACTGCCGCACCTTGTGTGTAAATATTTTAATTTGTTGACATTTCCCCGAAATCACGATATAGTAATAGTAGAAAACGACTTGGGAGGGATACTGGATGCCGAGCGATTACCAAAAGCAAATAAAAAAAAATTTTTGGCACATCTGATTTGGATGAATTGCGAGAACTTGCAAAGATGCTGAAAATCAATAATCCAAATCCGCGCAATGCGGGTCGCAAGGCGCAGCTTACCCCCGATCAGACCGTAGAGGTTTTGGAACTGCATAGAAAAGGCATCGGCAACACCGAGATTGCGAAACAGTTCGGCGTGTCGCGCCAGACCATATATAAGTATATCTATAACACCGAGCATTTCAGCAAGAACCCGGATTTCACCATGCGGATGAACTTCATGAATGGTCAGCAGCTATGTACAGTCATCGACATTGATTTCAAGCACGAAGTTGTCCGCATGAAGAACTACACCGACCGAATTCCTTTGCGGGCGTTGGCGTTGTAGAAAATCCGTCATGGGCAGATTTCGAGGAGTTTTTGAAAGAAAGATGCCTGCCCGCCAGCCGAGCCGGTCTGAAGGACACTCTCTGGGAGATGGGGGTTCCTTTTTTTGACCCGTTACTGATTATCGAAAAGACCAATGGGCGCATGGCTGGGGATCACCAATGGGTGCAGGTGATCCATAATACCGCTGTGTAGGGAGGAAACTATAGAAACAATTGATTTAAGCAAATTTGAGCCACAAGAAACGCTGAACCATACACCCAAGGGAAAGCAGTTAAAATGAAAATGCGGTGGATATAATGTAGCTATCGAACGTCAAAATAGTAAATAACTGTCTTTCGAACTAGAAAATACGTTTTTGTCGGACGGAATTCAAGAATGTTCTTAAACTGGAATGGGCGGAGGAAGTGGTGGTGAGGGAGATTGTATATGCAGAATAAACTCTAATAGTACTAGAACCGTATAAAAAGCTGATATTTTAATTTTATTCTCGATTTTTGAAAAATATCTACAAATATTGAAATTAAGATTTGACTTTCCGCCTAGAATAGAGTACACTGGATTCAGAAAACCATCTGGGAGGAATTGCGATGCTGCTACAATTTTCAGTCACCAACCACCGTTCCATCAAGGATACAGCCATCATCAGCTTAAAAGCATCCACAGATAAAAGTCTGGTCGACTGCCTGATTTCACCGGACGAGAAGAAACAGCTTGTTCCAGTGCTGGCACTGTACGGTGCAAATGCAGCCGGAAAGAGCAATGTCCTCCATGCACTCCTGCTCATGCGGGAAATGGTCTGTGGTCGATATGCCAAGCTGCTGAAGGGCGAACCGCTTCCGCAGGAGCCGTTTGCTTTCACAGACCAACCTACACAGCCGACCAGTTTTGAAGCTATCTATTTCTATGGCGGCATCAAGTATGCCTATGGGTTCTCGTTCGACAAGTCCAGAATCCTGACCGAATATCTCTATCACTGGCCTAATGGCGGGAAGCACTGATTTTTTCCAGAGAGAACAATAGCTATCAGTTCCGCGAGAACATTCAAGAGCAGTTCACGCTTGCTGGACGAACTGCCGAAAATCGTCTGTATCTGTCCAGCTCGAACGAGTGGAACTGTCCGCAAACTGAAAAAGCGTATTTGTGGTTCTTTGAAAAGCTGATAGGTTTCGTGGGAACAGAAATGCGGCTGGATGTCGCTCTGTCTGCCATCCGGCAGGGCGGCGCTGAAAAGAGCCGTATCCTGCATGAAATGCTGTATGCCGATCTAGGCATCAAAGACATCCGCATCACTGGTTCCAAGGAAGAACCTATCATTTCTGCACTACACACTCTCGACACTGAAGATGGCACATCCAAGGCTTCTGGCTTCCGTTGGGGCAGGAATCCGTTGGAACACAGCGATTTTTTTCTCGCATCGGTATGTGGCTCGCTGCTCTGGAATCTGGGGCTGTTCTGGTGGTAGACGAGATTGAATCCAGTATGCACCCACTCCTGACCCGGCACTTGATCGAAATAATGCAGGATGCCGCCATCAATACGAACCATACACAACTCATCTTCACGACCCACGACACCGGGCTTCTCGACTTGACTTTGCTTCGGCGTGATCAGATCTGGTTTGCAGAGAAAGATGAAAAGACCATGCAGACCGATATTTACGCTCTGACTGAGTTTTCTCCCCGGAAAGGTGAGAACATCTCCAAAGGGTATCTGCAAGGCCGCTACGGCGCGATTCCGTTCATTGGAGGGAATGCAGCATGGGCAGAATAAAAGAGATCAGCCGCAAGTCTGCCCACACCAGAAAGCGCAACCCAGTGGTGTATCTCATCTGCGAGGGCAGTGAAACCGAGATTCGCTATTTCAAGCGTTTCCGCAGCCGAGGATGCAATATTGACATTATCCCGATTTCTTCGCAGTATAAGTCCGCTGACAGGCTTGTGCAGAAGGCCAAGGCAACGATGGGCAATAATCCGTATTACCCGGAAGATGGCGATTCCATCTGGTGCGTATTTGACCGTGACGATAATTCCAACGAGGTTCTTCTACGCGCCAAACAATCCGCCCAAAAGGAGGGCTACCATCTGGCCTATTCCAATCCATCCTTCGAACTATGGTTCTTGTTACACTTTGTAAATCAGCAGACAGAGGTCGAAGATTGTCAGGCATTGATTCGCTTGCTGAAACAGCCAAAGAGAATCCCCGATTATGAGAAGAACAAGGATTGCTTTGACGTTTTGAAGCCTTTGCAGGCCGCTGCAATTCAGAGAGCGAAAGCTCGTACCGAACAGGTTCGGAGCCAAGGCATTGAGCCGATTTCACGGCAGAGCAACCCGCTGACAACGGTTTGGGAACTTGTAAAGTATTTGAACTCCAAGATTTGAACTGCATCAATTTGAAAATATAGCAAAGTCCACAGGCCTGATTTTATATCCAGACTGTATGCCGATTGATTACCAACAGCAAATAAAAGAGATTTTGGCACGTCTGACTTGGATGAACTGCGAAAGCTTGCAAAGATGCTGAAAATCAATCATCCAAATCCGCGCAATGCGGGTCGCAAGGCGCAGCTTACCCCCGATCAGACCGTAGAGGTTTTGGAACTGCATAGAAAAGGCATCGGCAACACCGAGATTGCAAAACAGTTCGGCGTGTCGCGCCAGACCATATATAAGTATATCTATAACGCCGAGCATTTCAGCACGGACCCGGATTTCACCATGCGGATGAACTTTATGAACGGTCAGCAGCTGTGTACGGTCATCGACATTGATTTCAAGCACGAGATTGTCCGCATGAAGAACTACACCGACCGAATCCCTTTGCGGGCGTTGGCGTTGTAGAAAATCCGTCCTGGGCAGATTTTGAAGAATTTTTGAAAGAAAGATGCCTGCCCGCCAGCCGAGCTGGTTTGAAAGATATTCTCCGGGAGATGGAGGTTCCTTTCTTTGATCCGCTGCTGATTATTGAAAAGACCAATGGGCGTATGGCTGGGGATCACCAGTGGGTGCAGATTATAAAAGCTGAATCCTCTTGTGCAACAGATAGATAGGCTATTCAGCCTTGCGTGTAAAACGGCATTTTGGATAGGTACTGCATCCCCAAAACTGACCGTATTTTCCATTGCGCAGAACCAATGGCTTGCCACAGTATGGACACTTGGTCTGTAAATCCTCAATATGCTGTTGTTTTTCTTCTTGAGAAACCTCTGTGAACGGCTCCAGTAGCCCAACCACTTGTTCAATATCCTCGTGAGAATAAATAATCGGCGCGTCCTTCAAACGCCGCTTCAAAAAGTATAGCATATTCTGTCTTTGGAGAATGGTTACATCTCCATCAACGAATAGCGGAATCTTTTTCAGTTCGCATCGTTCCGAAAATACAATATAGGAAGAAAAGGCATCTTCTGGCATATTGAGGAAAGTCGCCAAAGCTTTGATATGTGTGCGATTCTGCTTTATAGGATTGTAAAAATGTTCGCGTTGACCGCTTTTGAAGCATTGCGTCCACTTTAGCTGGTCTTCACTGCCGAAAATCCAACCGCTGTAGTTTTTGCTCTCAAAAACGAAAATGCCTTTTTCGTGAATCATCAGCAAATCGATTTCAGTGCTTTTGCCCTTCATTGGCAGATACAAGTTTTTCAATACAACGTAATATCCTTCCATGCTGCGGCTAAGCAGGGCATACTCTGTAAGATACTCACCATACTGCCCTCTACGTTCTTATAGTGCAAAAGAGATTTTATTAAACCGGGCTGTTCACCCTTTAGAATTTCAAATAACCCCATTGAGCAGATCCTCTATCTCACTTATATGTTATAATCTGTTGTAAGCTTTGTTTGTGCTTTTCCTGCATGGAGTTTAAATCACAGCGGCCACAACACGAACAGTTTTTATGACACGTCCCCTTTAACCTACCACCAGCTTGTTGGTTCTTTTAAGGAACTTTGCTGGAATCGGACAATCCAGCTTCCATGTGATATTCATCGGGCGGGAACCGTCATGTTTCACATAGTTCACCGTACCCAAGTAGGTGTATGCGGCTGCACCGCCAAAACGGGAGTCTGTCTTGAACTCGCGGACAAACAGCAACATGCGGTTTCCCTTCTCCCGGTGGTGAATGTATCGCTGCCCGATGGCCGAGTTCTCTGCAGTTGTGCTCTGGCTCTGCCAGTGGAACAAGCTCTCGTTGATGGAGTAATCCTTGTACATAGTGGTGGGAGAGTAGTCTTTGTCCGCTTTGTTCAAAGTCACAAAGAGAACGTCCAAATTCTTGTCCGGCAACCACTTCACGCCTTCGCGGACAGTCGCAGGTTTCAAAAAGTCCAGTGCGACCAACAGTTGGTCACGGGTATAAGTACAGTGCAAATCCAGCGGACAATCAAAGCCCACATCTACCGGTTCATCAATAAAGTCGATTCGGCTATATTGATACCGCAACAGTGTTTGCAATTCACCCAGCAAAGTAGGGCTGTCCGAAAGAGTATACAGATTATCAAGGACACTCTCATCATCCCAATGTTCTGCTGCTTTACCCCACACGGTCACATAGAACATCTGCAGCATCCTCTGTTCTGCCGGCGATAATGCTGCAAAGTCGGTGTTGTCTAACCTGGCAGAAGGTTCAGCAAAAACCGAATCCACCTGCGGGAATCCACAACCGAAAAGCGCATAAACGCTCTGGTCATAGTTTCTTCCAGCGGCTCTGTAAAATCCGAAACCATCCCTGCACGTACACACAGGCGACCAAAGCAGAGCTTCTTACTGTAAATCGCACGCGGGTCGAGGTGATAGTAGTCGAGGAGGTTTCCCAGAGTCAGCGGAAGGCCGGTATCTTCTGTGAAGGAGGCTACCCGTGCCACAAGACCTGAAGTGCGGTCATAAGATGCACAGATGTTATCCAGAACATACCTCGCTGCGATTTTTTCCAGCTGAATATAACAGCCTTTGGGCGCAGAGAGAAAGCCCTCCTTGATTTCCCGGCTTACGCTGCGGGTGGTATTAGAAAGCAGCGCTGCAAACTTCTCCTCGAAATTGTATTTTTTGTTTGCCTGACCGATAAAATCCAGTACGGTTAGGCATTCTTTGTTTTCAGCCATACGCAAGCCACGGCCCAACTGCTGCAAAAACACGGTCAGCGATTCTGTAGGCCGCAGGAACAGCACCGTGTTCACTTCCGGAATGTCCACGCCCTCATTGTAAATATCAACGACAAAAATAAAGCGAATCTCCCCGGAGACAAGCCGTTGCTTGGCGGCGTTGCGTTCTTCATCCGGTGAATCACCTGTCAGTGCCATAGAGGGGATACCATGCGCATTGAAGTAGTCAGCCATAAACCGGGCATGTTCAATGGAAACGCAGAAGCCCAATCCTTTTACCTCGTTGATGTCCGTCACATATTTCAGGATGGAGTTTACCACAAGGTCTGCGCGGCGCTCCGCCACCAAACCGCTGAAGGTGTACAGGTTAGATAGTTCGTTTTTATCGTAACCGCCTGTTCGCCATTTTAGGCTGCTTAGGTCTACTGTGTCGGTTACTCCGAAATACTGGAACGGGCAAAGCAATTTCCGATCAATGGCTTCCGGCAGACGAATTTCGGCGGCAATGCGTCCTCCGAAATAGTCCAGAATGTTCTTGCCGTCCATACGTTCCGGGGTGGCAGTCAAACCGAGCAGAATTTGGGGCTGATAGTACACCAACAGCTTCTGATAGGTTGGTGCTGCGGCATGGTGGAACTCGTCCACGACAATATAATCGTAGAAATCCGCATCCGTTTTCGTGGTGAAATCCTGCGAGTTAAAGGTCTGAATGGAGATGAACAGATGGTCAATACTGTCAGCTTTGTGGCTACCTACAAACAGATTCCCGAAGTTGGCATCTATCAGCACCGCCCGGAAGGTGTACATGCTTTGCTTTAGAATTTCCTCCCGATGCGCCACAAACAGCAGTCGGCAGGGTTGGCCTGGGTGCTGTCTGCAGAAGCGTTTGTAATCCAGTGCAGAGATTACGGTTTTACCGGTACCCGTGGCAGCTACCACAAGATTGCGGTTATACCCTCGCACGGTGCGCTCCGCTTCCAGTTTATCCAGAATCTCCTGCTGGTAAGAATACGGCAGAATGTCCAGCGTATAGATGTCGATATTGTTTATTTCGCTGTACTTTTCTGCCTTCAGAGCACGAATCAGGCGTTCCCGCTGCCCTTCCTCGTAGTATTCGAATTCGTTGGAGTTCCAGTAGCTTTCAAATGTGGCGGCAATTTTATCAATGGTTTCCGTTAGGTCTTTTTTCGCAACCTTCACATTCCATTCGAGCCCGCTGGAAATTGCTGCGTTGGACAGGTTAGAAGAGCCAACATATGCTGTGGTAAAACCGGTATTCCGGTAAAACACATAAGTCTTTGCGTGCAGCCGGGTTCGCTTCGTGTCGTAACTGACCTTGATTTTGGTGTTTGGCAACTGCCGTAGCTCCTCGATGCTTTTACATCCGTAGCGCCCATGTATGAAGTTGTGATAATGCGCAATTCTCCGCCGTTCTGTGTGAACTGCCGCAGCTCGTCCATAATGAGTCGCAGACCACTCCATTTGATGAAGGAAACCAGCATATCAATACGGTCAGCAGACACGATTTCCTTTTTTAGCTCGGTGTACATCTGCGGCTCATGGATGGCACCGGTAAATAATGAGCTTTGCGCGATAGATGTTTCGGGCCGCACCATTTCTTTTGCACTTTTTCCTGCGGCAAGGCGAGGGTCGTTGTCTCGTAAAAGCGCAAGAAGCTGTTCTGCCCGTTGGTCAACGCCCAGCAAAGCAAAGTTGGGTTCATGTGTGGTAGTCTGGATAGTACTTACAATCTCATTTGCCAGCTGAATCTGTGCTTCGATTCCGCCGCCGTTGTCCTGTACGTTTTCAAGCCCTTTCTGCACAACATCGGTTAGATACTGTGCCAGAACCTTGGAAGCCTCTGCTGCATCAATGGGAGCAGTGGACTTGCGGACTTCCGGAACCTCCAAGAGTTCGCTGTTCAGTGTGTTGTTGATGACCTGTTCATACAGTCCGGGGTGAAGCATGGCTGCACTTCCTTACAGTTTTCTTTTATTATAGCGTCAGGTGAATGGATATTCAATGACAGAAAGTCTTTCATCCGTAGTGCCCTGCTGGGTATTATAGTGTAATGAAACCAATAAATTCTCTGAATGTTAGATTTCCGGCCACATAATCTTCCACTCAAAATACTCAGCCTGTGTAATCTCCCCCGCATACAACTTCTTCTGAACTGCAGCCCAATCCTTTAGAAAATCATCCAGAATCGTATCATCAAACCACATCGCCACCGGGGAGCGCGGCGGCCAGTTATCGTTGTCATCATAGTGCAGCGCAAGGTTTGGGTTGGCATTATACCGCGCTATGCCGCGCTCGGTGGGGACTAGCTTGATAACGCTGGGCTGCTCCTCGTCCAGCCAGAAAAGCTGTTCCAGAATATCGTTTGCCGGGCCGTTTCCGCCATCGGAAAGTGCCAACGGGGAAACACGCAAAGCCTCTGCTATCTGATTTAGCAGGGGCTTTTGGGTACACGGTAATATTCTCTAATTTCGAACGAGTTATAGGTTACACTATATTGTAAGTAATCGCGCTATTCGCTTGATTACAATCAAGCAATTCAAAAAAATCGAAAATGTTAAAGAGTATACTGTAACGCTGCCAATAAAATGTAGTATAGCAATACAGTTTTGCTGAAAAGTCCCAGATAAAGGCACAAGCGCCAGTCCTATAAAAAGAACTACTAAATCTGCAATGGACAAGCAAGATAAATATAGGATGATGTTGATTGTCTCGTTGAACACTGTACCGTAGGCGGGATAATCCTTTTCCTTTTTCGCATTTCCACTGGCGATTGCACCTAATGTGGCAAATAATAACCCCAGCAAAATTGAAATTGCCGTACATACCGTTTCCAGAACACTCGTGCTAATTGGGGAAATTAACGTCAGACCAATTCCAAAGCTAATTGGTGTTGCCATAAAAATTACGCGATGGCGTAAAGAAGAAAGCATTTTCCAGTAATCACAGACAATTTCACGGATGTTCAGAAAAGAATTTTTCTTTCGCAAAGAATAGCGTATAATCAGTAAGAATGTGATTGCAAGAATCAAGGCACCACAAAAATGTGTTTCGCTCATGATAGCTCCTCCGTTAGCGTCTTGATATCACATGAATAGTCATATCCATTTTTTCAATGTATTCTGTCGCGCGTGCACATAAGTACGAAATGATGGTATTCTCGTCAGCATGACCGTTCTCTTTTTCGTATTGGCTGGGTATGTATTCAAGAATGCTCAGATTATCGTATTTATGCAGATTAACCGTTCTTTCTTTACCATCTCCGATGTCTATTGTTGCAGTAACATTGTCGTAAGATATGCCGTTTTCTAATTCAAAAATCGCAGACTTGTCTAAACCGAAATGGATTAAACGCTCAATAAAAGTATTGGCTGCTCTTCCGAGAAAGGAGGACAAGACTCGCTCTTCCCTGGCGTAAGAAATCCCGCTCAATTGGTCGCTGTTGTCTTCTGAGGTGCGATTACGGGTCAATTTCAACCGTTTGAGTGTACCTAAATCAAAAAAGGCTTTTAAGAATTCACTGGGAGATACATTACACGTGTGAAAAGTTGCGTTCATTTTATCTTTTGCAAACTCATTTATCATCTTACAGGTGATAGATTTGGTACCGTATATCCCCATAGATTGGAAAAGGATTAAGCCCTTGTTAATGGGTTCTGTTGATGTCTCTTTTTTGGGAATAGCAACAAATACAAAGAAAGGAACCATTCCTGCTTGATTCTTTTCAATTGAACCAACTCGTTCGTGAGATGTTGCATCGTATATGTCGCTTTCTATCCCATAATTCCCCGAATGTATGCAAGCAGCAATGTAAGAAAATTTGTCGGTTTCTCCGCGCCAATTAGGGTTTGTTTCAATATAATATAACTTCTTTTCGGATTCAAGAGTTTCCATTGTGCGGCGAACTTCAAAAAAGTCTCAAAAAAATCTATTGCCTGAGAGTATTGCGTATCATTGTATTGAACAGGGGCATTCAGCCTAAATAACAGCTATTCTTGCCAGATCGGAAAAAGTAGAAGCTGGAAACATATAAACCCAAACTCATTTAAAAGCCTCCTTTTGTGTACACAATCCTATGAGTACTATGTTCTTTGTGACAGAAAAAATGTTTGTAGATAGAAAAAATCTTTTATATGTGTAGATCATCACAATCCGACCACATAATCTTCCACTCAAAATATTCTGCCTGTGTGATCTCTCCCGCATACAACTTCTTCTGAATCTCTGCCCAATCCTTTAGAAAATCATCCAGAATCGTATCATCAAACCACATCGCTACGGGGGAGCGCGGCGGCCAGTTATCGTTGTCATCATAGTGCAGCGCAAAGTTTGGGTTGGCATTATACCGTGCCGTACCGCGCTCGGTTAGCACCAACTTGATAACGCCGGGCTGCTCCTCGTCCAGCCAGAAAAGCTGTTCCAGAATATCATTCGCCGGACCGTTTCCGCCATCGGAAAGTGCCAACGGGGAAACACGCAAAGCCTCTGCTATCTGATTTAGCAGGGGCTTTTTTGGTACACGGTAACCCATTTCGTATTGCGCAATGCGGTTTGCGCTGAGGTCAACCAACTTGCCCAACTCTTTCTGGGTCATGCGGCGGTGCTGGCGGATGCGCTTGATTTTCTCTCCGATGTTCATTTCGTTCACTCACTTTGAAGGATTTTCCTTATTGTACCACACCATAACATAAAAGCGCAAGAAAAAAGTAACAATTTTGCGAAAACTATTGACATTCGCATAAAAGCGCAGTATCCTATATTTACATCGCAAATATGCGAAAGTTGAAATTCGAGGATGGTGATCGAATGGATTGTAAAGAAATCAGAGAAATGTACAAGCTCATGTTTGCGGAGTACCCGGACATTGTAACAGTCAAGGATCTGCAAGCCATGCTGGGCATCAGCCGCCACGCGGCGTATGACCTGCTAGGGGAGGGCGAAATCAGTTGCATCCGGCTGGCAAATGCCTACAAGATTCCCAAAATCAATGTCATCGACTAATGTGTTCCGTTCGATTTTCCAGTCGCTGACTGGAAAATCGGGTTGTTGAGATATACAAGACATTTTTTCATTAAAGGATATAGCCGGAAAAAATCACTGTACCGTCCTTTATCCGTGCAGAGGATAGATGATAACCCATAGTAGTGCGGTCAACTCAATTTGCCAGACAGCGTCTGGTAAATTTAAGAATCCCAATATAGCGGGTACAATATTTTTCGGATTAGCATTCAAGATCCAATGCAAAAGTGACTGTGGTGCGAAGTGGATCTCTGCGCCACAGTCACTTTTACATTAAGCAAATCAACATAAGCCATAAATCAATATTTTAGTTCAGCCCGGACAATGATCGCATAACAAGGTCAATATCCTTGTTTTCCAACTCCTGAATGATATGGAGATAGGTCTTTTGGGTGGTTGTCATACTGGAGTGTCCCAGTCGCCGGGCAACACTCGCAATAGATACGCCGGTAAAAAGTAGCAGGGATGCGTGGGTGTGGCGCAGACCATGGATAGAAATGACCGGGATATTGCACCTCTCACAATGGCGGCTCAAAACATCGTTGACGGTGGAGTTGTAGACCTTGCCATCCACAAAAATAGGTTGATTGTCCGGCAGACCTTTTACAAGCTCGGAAAAACGGATAACAGACTGCCAATCAATTTGAATTTTACGAACCGATGACTTGTTCTTTGTCGGCTGAAACCCACCGGCGCCCTTGTAATCCCATGTCTTACTGATGGAAAGGGTCTGATGATAGAAATCAAAGTCCTTGGGGGTCAGGGCCAGCGCCTCCGAAAAGCGCATTCCGGTCTTGGCCACCAAAAGAATGAAATAATCCCAGTTCACTTCATCCTTTAATTCAAGCGAGGCAAGGAGCGTGTGCAGTTCAAATTGGTTAAGGTACTTTATTTTCTTTGTAGATGGTGCCTTGCCTTTAATAATCGCTTTCCGCGTGGGGTCACGGTCAATCAGCCCCTCGTCCACTGCGTCTAAAACAGCTCCTTTGAGTTGGTGGTGAAAGTCCATTGTCGTCTGCCGCTCATGGTATTCGGCATAATCATTCAGCAACTGCTGATACGCAATGCGATTCAAATCGCAAATTTTCAAATCCGGGATAAGTTTTTCGAGCCATTTTTGCGTCATCAGGTACTTGTCCATTGTAACCTGTCTTATCGCCCCTTTCTTGTATACAGTAATCCACTTTGCATAATATTCACAGAACTTATCTGTGCTTTGTGCTTCGTTAAGCATATTGCACCTCCGTTGTATGTGTGAATATGGCTTACGCTGATGAAGGGCGATAAGGTTGTCGAGCCGAGCAAGATAACTCCCAATTTGTCTTTGCTCGTCCTTGCTTGGCAACAACAACTCAATGTCCATTAGCGTTTCAGCATTGAGTTTAGCACGACCTCCGCCTACCAAAAGTGATTCAATATCTGCCTGGCTTATTGCATAGGCAAGGAATTGATTATCTGCACAAGCACACTTTCCTTGAAGAACGTGGGCGTGATTATTTACCCAAATACGCCCTTTTACGCACTTTACGGGATAATTTTTGAGGTCGTTCGCTCCGTCCTCTGCGACAAGAATAAACTCGCCATCGTGAGTGTATCCTTCAACATAATCTTGTATTCCGTTCGCTCCATAATAAGGAGTTGTGCCTGCAATTCGTAAACTTGCGGCAACGGGAATACGCAAATTATCGTATCTATCGGTTATTTCTCTAACCTTCCGCTGTTCCCAAGCGTATGTATTTTATGGCATAAGCCACAAATTTTTGTGGAAACCTTAACGATCTGTGTTATAATAGAAATAACTACTTACGCTTTTCCCGAGAAAGGGTATTTTCTAAAATAAAAGGAGCTTGACCGATGAACAAACAACAGCTTGCGCAGAAGATTTGGGCTTCTGCTAACCAGATGCGCTCCAAAATCGAGGCCAGCGAGTACAAAGACTTTATCCTTGGTTTTATTTTTTATAAATATCTGTCCGATAAAGAAATCGAATTTCTGAAAGACAACGATTATGACGATGAGCTGCTGAAAACCGTAACCGAGGACGACCCCGAAACCGTCAAATGGGTGCAGGAAAACATCGGCTATTTTATCTCCTACAAAGATTTCTTCTCCACCTGGCTCGGCATGGGCAAGGATTTTGATGTTTCCAATGTGCGTGACGCGCTGTCGGCGTTCAGCCGGCTGATTTCCCCCACGCACAAACGTGTGTTTGAGAAAATCTTCAACACACTGGAAACCGGTCTTTCCAAACTGGGCGACAGCTCTGGCACCCAGACCAAAGCCATCAGCGGTCTGCTGAACCTGATCAAGGATATTCCGATGGACGGCAAGCAGGGCTATGATGTGCTGGGCTTCATCTATGAATATCTGATCAGTATGTTTGCCGCCAATGCCGGCAAAAAGGCGGGCGAGTTCTACACGCCCCACGAGGTTTCGCTGCTGATGTCCGAAATCGTAGCAAGCCACCTGCAGGGCAAGAACGAAATCAAAATCTATGACCCGACCAGCGGTTCCGGCTCGTTGCTGATCAATATCGGCAAAAGCGTTTCCAAGTATATGGCTGACGCAAACAATGTAAAATACTACGCGCAGGAGCTGAAAGAGAACACCTACAACCTGACCCGTATGAATCTGGTAATGCGCGGCATCAAGCCGGACAACATCGTTACCCGCAACGGCGATACGCTGGAGGAGGACTGGCCCTACTTTGATGATGCCGACCCCATCAACTCCTATGACCCGCTGTACGTAGACGCCGTAGTATCGAACCCGCCGTATTCGCAGGCATGGGATCCCACCAACAAGGAGGGCGACGCCCGTTATGCCCGCTTTGGTCTGGCGCCCAAGGGTAAGGCGGACTATGCCTTTTTGCTGCACGACCTTTACCATATCAAGCCCGACGGCATTATGACCATCGTTTTGCCCCACGGTGTTCTGTTCCGCGGCGGTGAGGAAGGCACGATCCGCAAAAATCTGATTGAGAACAACCACATTGACGCCATCATCGGTCTGCCCGCCAACATTTTCTTTGGCACGGGCATTCCCACCATCATTATGGTGTTGCGCCAAAAGCGCGAGCGCGAGGATGTACTTATCATTGACGCCTCCAAGGGGTACACCAAGGAGGGCAAAAACAACAAGCTCCGCGCCTCCGACATCAAGCGCATTGCCGATACCTTTGTAAAGCGTGAGAGCATCCCCAAATTTTCCCGCACGGTCAGCCGTGAGGAAATCCGCGCCAACGACTACAACTTAAACATTCCCCGCTATGTGGACTCCTCTGAGGCGGCGGAGCATTGGGATGTATACGCCTCTATGTTCGGCGGCATCCCCGCAGCAGAGCTGGACGAGCTTTCCGCGTACTGGGCGGCGTTCCCTGCGCTGCGCGTGAATTGTTTGCTGAAAACGGAACGCCCTATGCGGCGCTGACCGTTGAGGACATCAAGTCGGCTATCAAAAACAGCCGCGATGTAACCGCCTTTGAGGACGCCTATCGCTCCGCCTTTGCTGGGCTGCCCGCCTATATGAAGGCTGTCCTGTTGGACGGCATGGACAAAATTGAGATTGCCAAGACGGAAACCACCCTCAGCGAGGATATTTTTGCGCGCCTTGCCGACATTCCGCTGATTGACAAGTACGAGGCTTATCAGCTGCTGGACGACCACTGGAACACGATTGCCGTTGACCTTGAAATGATCCAGACCGAGGGGTTCGGTGCAGCCAAAAAGGTAGACCCCCATCTTGTCACCAAAAAGAAGGGCAACGATGAGCAGGAAGTGCAGGACGGCTGGGTTGGGCACATTCTGCCCTTTGACCTGCTGCAAAAAACACTGTTGAAAGATAAGGCTGGCGCGCTCCACGCGCTGGAAAATCAGCTTGCCGAGCTGCCCACCGAATATGAAGCCCTGCTGGACGAATTTACCGAGGACGACAAGGACGCCTATAAGGAGTGCTTTACCGAAGAAGGCGATGCTTTTGTGCCGAAGGAGATTGCCAAAAAGGTCAAAGAACTGCGGCGTGACCGCACCCCCGAGGCACAAAATGCCTGCCGCATTTTCAACCGTGTAGAGGAACTGACCAGGCAGGAAAAGGCACTGAAAGCCGAAATCAAATCTGACGCAGCAGCACTGGAAGCCCTGACAAAAAAGACCATTGAGGGGCTGACCGATGCGCAGGTGTTGGAGCTGCTGGAGCAAAAATGGATTGCGCCCTTTACGAACGAGCTTGCCAAGCTGCCCGATGCCATGGTGGACAGCCTTGTCAGCAAGATTCAGACCCTGCAAAATAAATATAGCACAACCTTCTTTGATGTGGAAAGCGAAATCCGCGCCACCGAAAAGCAGCTGGCCGCGATGATGGACGACCTTACCGGCAGTGAGTACGACCTGAAAGGCCTGAGCGAGTTCAAGACGCTCTTGTTGGGTGACTGATATGGCAAAACAGAACAAACCTGCCATCCGATTCAAGGGATTTACTGACGCTTGGGAACAGCGGAAGTTGGGGGACTGCTTTACCGAACGCTGTGAAAGTATGCCCGATGGTGAGTTGATTTCAGTTACTATAAATGACGGTATCAAGAAGTTTTCGGAACTCGGACGGCACGACAATTCCAATGATGATAAGTCAAAATATAAGAAAGTCTGCGTTGGCGATATTGCGTACAACTCAATGCGTATGTGGCAAGGAGCAAGTGGATGTTCACCGTATGAGGGAATTGTCAGCCCCGCTTATACCGTACTTACGCCAAATTCAGGTATAAACTCCAAGTGTATGGCTTACCAGTTCAAATTACCTGCGACTATCCACACTTTCAAAATCAATTCACAGGGTATAACATCTGATAACTGGAATTTGAAATTTCCCGCATTAAGCGAAATCGAGATTTATGTATCCCCTTACGAACAGGAACAAGCAAAAATAGCAGCTTATTTCGCGAATCTCGACCACCTTATCACCCTTCATCAGCGTAAGTATGACAAGCTGCAAGTTTTGAAGAAAGCCATGCTTGAAAAAATGTTTCCGAAAAATGGCAGCAGCGTCCCCGAAATTCGATTCAAGGGATTTACTGACGCTTGGGAACAGCGGAAGTTGGGGGAAGTCTTTGAGGAATACTCTGAAAAGAACCATGAAGAACTTCCACCTCTTACAATTATTCAAGGCGGTGGAACCATCCGACGCGACGAATCTGAGCGATCCCTACAATATGATAAATCAAGTTTATCAAACTATAAAATGGTCAATAAAGATGATTTTATTGTTCATTTGCGTTCGTTTGAGGGTGGATTGGAAAAGGCAAATTCACAAGGAATCATCAGTCCTGCGTACCATACCTTCCATGGGGAAAATGTTGATTCAAGATTTTACTATGCTTATTTTCGGTCAAAGAATTTCATCAATAAAGACTTGAAACCTCATGTGTATGGAATCCGAGATGGTCGGAGTATCGATATTGAAGGCATGAAAACAATCAAGATTCCGTGTACATCTTATGCTGAACAAAAAAGTATTGGTGACTTCCTGACAACCCTTGACCACCTTATCACCCTTCATCAGCGTGAGTTAGAAAAGCTGCAAAATATCAAAAAATCCATGCTCGAAAAGATGTTTGTCTAAGGAGAATCGTGAAAAAATGGGAAAAATTATTTTATATCACGGCACTCCCGACAAAATCGTTGTGCCGAAATTTGGCGGCGGTGATGATAAACACGACTATGGCAGGGGCTTTTACCTTACCGAGAACATCGAACTTGCCAAAGAATGGGCGGTCTGCCGCCCGAACGACACAAACGGCTGGGTTCACAAGTACGAGCTGGAAACTGCCGGGCTGAAAATTCTGGATTTTCAGCAGCACAGTGTTCTTGCGTGGCTGGCAGAGCTGATGAAGCACCGGGACGCCGCCGACTCTAAGCGATACCGTATGCTGGCAAAGAAATTTATCGAAAAATACGGCATGGATACCCGCGATTATGATGTGATTTGCGGCTGGCGCGCAAACGCCTCCTACTTTTACATTGCCAAAGAGTTTGTGCGCGATAATATTGATGTGGATATTCTGGAAGATCTGCTGTCGCTGGGCGGTTTGGGCATCCAGTATTGCATCAAGTCCGAGGCCGCGTATGCAAATCTGAAAGAAATAACCGACGAGCTGCTTGCCGTGGACTACACTGAATTTAACGACAGGTACAATCAGCGCGACATAACGGCAAGAAAACGGATGCGCGAACTGGTGGATTCCGACGCGAACACGGTCACAAAGGTGTTCAGCACACTGTTTGAGAGGTGAGGGACTATGCGCGCGTATGCAAAGGAATATGTAAGCGATGTGGTCGAAAATCAGGGCAAGCTCTTTGACCTTGTGGCACAGAAATACCCTGACAAGGATACTGCGGCTTTTATCAATTCCTATATGGCAAGCAAAACCAGAAAAAGCATCGACGAAGCCAAAGCCTATGTAAACACGATGAGCGCCCCCGAATTGTGGGATTACTTTTGCAAAACCGAGGACTTTACACTGAAGGACGCAAAGCCATCGAGGGTTTTATGCCGGACTGGATCGGCGAATTTTATGCGTATTATCAATGGTATTATAATCTGCCCAGCAGCGAGGTCGTAAAAAAAGTGCCGGTTGCTTTTCTGGAAAAAGCATACGGCGGGCTGCATGATCTGGAACTGGATTTGGCGGTACAAAAAGTCGGTGAAGTATAATGACGGTTGTTTGCTTTCATAACCCCAGTGAGGAAAACGGATATTTGAGCAACTGGTACCCCTGCCGCTTTACGGTGGAAGGGGTGGACTTTTCCTCCATGGAACAATATATGATGTACAAAAAGGCTGTGTACTTTGGTGACAAGGCTGTGGCGGCTAAAATTCTTGCAACCGATGATGTCGCCGAAATCAAGGCGCTTGGCAGGCTGGTTGCCCATTATAGCGAGCGTTATTGGAACGGTATTCGACAAATCGTTGTTTTTACAGGGCTGCTTGCCAAATTCACCCAAAATGACGACCTGAAAGCGCAGCTTGCCGCCACCAAAGGTTCCGTTTTGGCTGAATGTGCAGTCAGGGATACCATTTGGGGCATCGGCTTGTCGATGAAGGACCCGGACAGGCTGGATATTGGCAAGTGGAAGGGGCAAAACCTGCTGGGCTATGCCTGATGATGGTGCGCGAACGGCTGTAAAAGCGCACACAAATACCCGGAAAGGGGCAAAACAAATGACCTTTCAAAAGGAATCGGACTTTGAAGAAGCGCTTATAAAAATCCTGACGACCAAAGGCTGGGAGAGCACAATTCTGAAATATCCCACCGAGCAGGATCTGATTCGCAACTGGGCAAACATTCTCTTTGACAATAATCGCGGCATAGATCGCCTTGGCGATTACCCCTTGACCGATGGCGAGATGCAGCAAATTGTGGAGCAGATTCGGGAACTGCGCACGCCGCTGAAGCTGAACGGCTTTATCAACGGCAAAACGGTTTCTGTCAAGCGCGATAACCCCGATGACAAGGCACATTTCGGCAAGGAAGTCAGCCTGAAAATCTACGACCGCATGGAGATTGCCGCCGGGCAAAGCCGCTACCAGATCGTACAGCAGCCGATTTTTCCCGGTAAATCCAAAATGCTGAACGACCGCCGCGGCGATTTAATGCTGCTGATCAACGGTATGCCGGTGTTCCATCTGGAATTAAAGCGCAGCGGTGTGCCGGTGAGTCAGGCATATAACCAAATTGAAAAATACGCCCACGAGGGTGTGTTTACCGGGCTGTTCTCGCTTGTGCAGATTTTTGTAGCAATGAACCCGGAAGAAACCGTCTACTTCGCCAACCCCGGTCCCGATGGCAAGTTTAACACCGATTATTACTTCCACTGGGCGGACTTCAACAACGAGCCAATCAACGATTGGAAAGAGATTGCCTCCAAGCTGCTGTCCATTCCCATGGCGCATCAGCTGATCGGCTTTTACACCGTGGCCGACGATGCGGACGGCGTGTTGAAAGTTATGCGCAGCTATCAGTATTATGCCGCCAGTGCGATTTCGGATGTGGTTTCCAAAACGAAATGGGACAGCGGCAAGCAGCGCGGCGGGTATATCTGGCACACCACCGGCAGCGGCAAGACGATGACTTCCTTCAAGTCCGCACAGCTGATTGCCAATTCCAACGATGCGGACAAGGTGGTTTTCCTCACGGATCGCATCGAACTGGGAACGCAGTCGCTGAAAGAATACCGCGCCTTTGCCGATGAAAACGAGACCGTGCAGGCAACGGAAAACACCTATGTATTGATTTCCAAGCTGAAAAGCATTGCCACCGCAGACACGCTGATTGTGACTTCTATTCAGAAGATGAGCAACATCCGTGACGAGGAGGGCGGCAAAAATGCCCGCGATATTGAGCTGATCGGCAAAAAGCGGCTGGTGTTTATCGTGGACGAGGCGCATCGCTCCACCTTTGGCGATATGCTGGCAATTATAAAAGAAACCTTTCCCCGTGCGATTTTCTTCGGCTTTACCGGCACGCCCGTGTTTGAGGAAAACGCCAAAAAGAACAACGCGCAAACCGATGTGTTTGGCAATGAACTGCACCGTTATAGCATAGCGGACGGCATCCGCGATAAAAATGTGCTGGGCTTTGACCCGTACAAGGTACTTACCTTCCGCGACAAAGATGTGCGGCAGGCTGTTGCACTGGAAAAGGCGAAGGCAACTACGGTTGCAGACGCCCTGAATGACCCCGCAAAAGCCGCTGTGTACTATAAGTACATGGACAACACGCAGGTGAAAATGTACGGCGAGCCGGGTCCGGACGGAAAGTGGATCAAGGGGATTGAGGATTATCTGCCCAATACACAATATCTGACGGCAGAGCATAAGCAGACCGTTATCGAGGATATTAAGGAAAACTGGCTGACCTTGAGCCATAACGGTAAGTTCCACGCCATTTTTGCCACAAGCAGCATCCCGGAGGCAATCGAATATTACCGCATGATGAAGATCACCATGCCGGAATTGAAAACAAGCTGCCTTTTTGACCCGAACATTGATAATAACGGCGGCGCCATTTACAAAGAGGATGGGCTTGTTGAAATTATCGAGGATTACAATAAGCGCTATGGGCAGGATTTTACAATACCCACCCACGCACGGTTTAAGAAGGATCTGTCGCTGCGTCTGGCGCACAAGGAGCAGTATAAGCGCATTGAACGCACACCCGACCAACAGCTTGATTTGCTGGTCGTTGTTGACCAAATGCTGACCGGCTTTGACTCCAAGTGGGTTAATACTCTCTATATGGATAAGATGCTGGAATACGAGAACATTATACAGGCGTTTTCCCGCACAAACCGACTGTTTGGACCGGATAAGCCGTTCGGTGTGATTCGCTACTACCGCAAGCCGCACACAATGGAGCAAAATGTGCTGAAAGCGGTGAAGCTGTACTCCGGCGACCGCCCGATTGGATTGTTTGTTGACCGCCTTGCCCACAACCTTGAAAAAATGAACGAGGTGTACGGCGACATTGCGGAGTTGTTTACGAGCGCGGGTGTGCCTGATTTTGAAAAGCTGCCGCAGGACAGAAGCGTCTGCGCCAAGTTTGCCAAGCTGTTCCGCGAGCTTAACGACTACATGGAGGCAGCACGTGTGCAGGGCTTTACATGGAATCAAAGCGTATATCATTGCCCGGACGACGCTGCCGATGAAACCATTGATGTCGAAATGCTGTTTGATGAGTCTGCCTATCTGATTTTGGCACAGCGCTATAAGGAACTGTCCACCGAGTCGTCAGATCCTTCCGATGATAGCGATGCGCCGTATGATTTGGTGGGCTATTTGACGGAAATCGACACCGGTGTGATTGATTCCAACTATATGAACAGCCGCTTTGATAAGTACCTGAAGCTGCTGAATCAGGCGGGTGCATCGGGAGAATCCATAGAACAGGCAAAAGCCGAACTGCATAAGTCCTTTGCCAGCCTGACACAGGAAGAGCAGAAGTTTGCCAATATCTTCCTGCACGATATTGAACGCGGCGATGCCACACCCGAACCCGGCAAAACGCTGCGGGATTACATTACCGAGTACCAGTGCCGTGCGAAGAATGACCAAATCCACCGCTTTGCCGTTGTGTTTGGCTTGGATGAAGAAAAGCTCCGCAATATGATGGGTCTGGGGCTTACGAAAACCAATATCAACGAGTTTGGCCGCCTTGACGAACTGAAGAAAAGCGTAGACAAAGCAAAGGCAAAAGCCTATTTTGAGAAAAAAGAGGGCGTAAAGCTGATACCGCCCAAGGTAAACCAGAAAGTGGACAGTTTGCTGCGGGAATTTATTGTAACCGGCGGCTTCGAGGTGTAAGGCTGCATATTTATAAGCGATAAGTCGAACAAAAGGGCCAAGGAAAATCCGAGGCCCTTTTACTTTTGCTTGGGAACAGCGGAAGTTGACTGAGTTTGTCGAGTTCTTTTCAGGATTAACTTATACGCCTAATGATGTTCAGGAAAATGGAACTCTTGTGCTTCGTTCATCTAATGTAAGCAACGGTGAAGTTGTCAATGCAGATAATGTCTATGTAAATCCGCAAGTTGTTAATTCTGAGAATGTTAAAGTCGGCGATATAGTTGTTGTTGTTCGTAATGGCTCTCGTTCACTCATCGGAAAACACGCACAAATTAAGGCTTTTATGCCCAACACGGTAATCGGAGCGTTTATGACTGGTATTCGTTCGGAATGTCCAGAGTTTACAAATGCTTTACTTAATACTTCAAGATTTGAAGAAGAAATCGCAATGAATATGGGAGCAACAATCAACCAAATCACGGGATATATGTTTTCCAAAATGGAATTCAAAGTGCCGTGTTTGGACGAACAAAAGAAAATAGGCGAATATTTTGAAAAGCTTGATAACCTTATCACCCTTCATCAGCGTAAGTCTTATATTTATGGGATGTCCAATTTTATATGATTACCAAAGTATGGTTACTGGAATTTGTGACGTCCGACTTTCTCAACGAAAGCGGCTGGGAATGTGGAAAGCACTATGCCGAACTTCTAAAGAGCCTGTTTACAGGCAGCAAGTAACCAGTCCTTACGCGAGTGTCAGACCATACCAATGCGATGTGACGTGTGCGCTAGTAGCAAAGGGCTTCACCCATCTATGCCTCCGCCTGTGCCCTGCCGTGGTGGAGTTGTTAAATGATACCGGCTTTTACAGCTTTTTGCTGCAGATAGTTACAGAAGGCGCTGCAAGACACAAGCATAAACAGCGCATCCTCCGGCTCTACAGTTTTGCTCTCGTTCAGGATGGCATGACGGATACCGTCCTGGTCGCTGGTATAACCGTAGATTTTTTCAAACCCCGCTGCGAGGGCGGAATGGATGTCAATGCCGCTATTATTAAGTACCTTTAATGCTGCGCCTAGGGTAGCTTTCGGATTGTCGGCAAGGATCTGGCACATGGATTCTACTGCGGAAATGGATTCCTTCACACAGTTGCGGTAGTCGGGATCGGTTTTGTCGGAGTATTTCTCAAGGGCGGTCTGAATATGGATTCTGGCCCCGGAAAACGGCCCGCTTAATGCAAGCGCAGATTCGATGGATTGAATTTCCGTTTCGTTTGTGATGGGAGAAATCTGCTTGCCGATGATGCGATAGCCGACGTTATCTGCTTTAAATACATTATCAAGCATATTGGAAAAGATATAAGTATAAGGGTAGGTGTCGTTGACAACTTTCTCACAGAAATCTAAAATATCGTACCAAGCAGTTTTTTGCAGAAGGATAATCTTTTTAGCAGAGTCTACAATCTGTTGGCAGGTGTAAAGTTGCGATAAATCATGCCGCATATATTGAGACCAAATGCGAATACAAAAATCTCTTTTGTTCATACTTAAATTGATCATATGTTCGTAGTCCGACACATAACGGCTAAACCATTGATAAAATCTATTCCAAATGTCCATCCGTGTATCTTCATTCAGACAATCTGTCTGAATCGGCACTTCTATCGGCTTAATCCCTATTCTTTGAGAAAAAGACAAATATGGCATAAGAACGCATCCTTTCATAAATATATTTTATTATTCTACTGTTTTATGGAACATAAATAAACGATAGTATTAAATTGATGTTTACTTCATTTCTAGACCGCAGATTAAGTTTCCGGCCACATAACCTTCCACTCAAAATACTCTGCCTGCGTAATCTCCCCTGCATACAACTTCTTCTGAACTGCAGCCCAATCCTTTAGAAAATCATCCAAAATCGTATCATCAAACCACATCGCCACGGGGGAGCGCGGCGGCCAGTTATCGTTGTCATCATAGTGCAGCGCAAAGTTTGGGTTGGCATTATACCGTGCCGTACCGCGCTCGGTTAGCACCAACTTGATAACGCCGGGCTGCTCCTCGTCCAGCCAGAAAAGCTGTTCCAGAATATCATTCGCCGGACCGTTTCCGCCATCGGAAAGTGCCAACGGGGAAACACGCAAAGCCTCTGCTATCTGATTTAGCAGGGGCTTTTTTGGTACACGGTAACCCATTTCGTATTGCGCAATGCGGTTTGCGCTGAGGTCAACCAACTTGCCCAACTCTTTCTGGGTCATGCGGCGGTGCTGGCGGATGCGCTTGATTTTCTCTCCGATGTTCATTTCGTTCACTCACTTTGAAGGATTTTCCTTATTGTACCACACCATAACATAAAAGCGCAAGAAAAAAGTAACAATTTTGCGAAAACTATTGACATTCGCATAAAAGCGCAGTATCCTATATTTACATCGCAAATATGCGAAAGTTGAAATTCGAGGATGGTGATCGAATGGATTGTAAAGAAATCAGAGAAATGTACAAGCTCATGTTTGCGGAGTACCCGGACATTGTAACGGTTAAGGATGGCAAACCGAAAGCGGCCCATCATCCTGCGCTGCCCGGTGACAGCGGAGGAACGGGCGCTGATTGAGCAGAAGATGGCCCAGCTCCCGACACAGCGGATCGGTGCCTATCTCCGGAAGATGGCGATTGACGGGTATATCATCTATACCGACACCACGGATATCAAGGCGTTCACCGCAGAGCTGTCCGCCATCGGTCGGAACATCAATCAGATTGCAAAGAAGCTGAACGCCGGAGGTTCTGTCTATCAGACGGATATCGAGGAAATCCGGGAAAGGCAGGCCCAGATATGGCAGTTACAAAGACGCATCCTATCAAGTCTACGCTGAAAGCGGCCATCGACTATATCTGCAATCCTGAAAAGACAGACGGGAAGCTGCTGGTATCTTCCTATGGCTGCGCCGCCGAAACTGCGGACATTGAATTTTCCTGGACCCGCCGCCATGCCATTGACAAAGGGACGCACCTGGGACGTCATCTGATCCAGGCATTTGAGCCTGGGGAGGTGACGCCGGAGGAAGCCCATGAGATCGGTATGCAGCTTGCGAAGGAAATCCTGGGCGGCAAGTATGAGTTTGTCCTCACCACCCACATAGACAAAAATCATATCCATAACCACCTGATTTTTAATGCGGTCAGTTTTACCGACTACAAGCACTACCATTCCAACAAGCGGAGCTACCACTATATCCGCCGTACCAGCGACCGCATTTGCAGGGAACACGGCCTGTCAGTCATCATCCCTGGAAAGGATAAGGGCAAGAGCTATATTGAACACCAGGCAGCCCAGGCCGGGACCAGCTATAAGGCGGCGCTGAAAAAAGCCATTGACCGGCTGATCCCCGGCTCCGCTGACTTTGAAGATTTACTGCTCCGCCTGCAGCGGGAGGGTTATGAAATCAAACGGGGAAAATATGTTTCCTGCCGCGCTCCCGGCCAGGAACGGTTTACCCGGATGAAAACCCTGGGCGTGGACTACACGGAGGAAACCATTGCCTCCCGGATCGCCGGGGGCTCCAGGCCATCCGGACGGCCGAAACAGCGCGACGGAAGGATCAGCCTGCTCATTGATGTCCAGAACAATCTCAAAGCCCAGCAGAGCGCCGGGTTCGCGCATTGGGCGAAGCTGAACAATCTGAAACAGGCGGCCAGGACCATGAACTTCCTGACGGAGCATGGGATCACAAGCTACGCGGAACTGGAAAGCCGTCTTGCCGACGTGGCCGGGCGGCGGGATACCGCCCATGCCTCCCTGAAAGAGACGGAGGCCAGGATCGCCGAGCTGTCCCTTGTGATGAAGCACGCCGGAACCTACCGCCGCTTAAAACCGCTGTATGACCGTTACCGCCATTCCAGGGATAAAGAAAAATTCCTGCGGGGCCATGAGAGCGGGATCATCATTTTTGAGGCGGCCGCCAGGGAATTGAAGAAGCTGGGGGCGGTGCCGCTGCCGTCTGCGGAGAGCATGGAAAAAGAACTGTCGGAACTCACCACAAAGAAAGATATGCTGCTTGCCGGATACCGGGCCGCAAGAAGCGAAGCGCAGGAACACGAGACCATCCGCCAGAACGTGGACGCCCTTCTTTCCGCGCCGGAGAAACAGGAGCAGCAAAGAAGGCATGAACTGGAATAGTGCCGCAATGCGGATCACTAATATAAAATTTCAAATCACAGGAGGTATCACCATGAAAAACGGAAAAGAGAAAACAACGATTACGGTATCCACGCGTCCCGGCCTGGACTCGCGGGAATGGTTTGAGGAAAAGAGCAACCGCATTCTGGAGGAGCTGTCCTTCCTTGCGGATATCCTGCACCGGCCGGGAGACGCCCCATCCGGGGGATGGCCCAGCAAGCGGGAGGAGATCGACTTCCATTTTACCCAGGCGGTCAGGAACGCCTTGAAGATCGCCTCCCTGTCCGGCGAAACGGAACGCCCTTTCACAGCGGAGGACATTGACCGGATCATAGACGGAGGGCATAAAGGATATCTGGAATACAGGGAGGGCAGACAGTCCTAAACTGTCCTGTTCGCAGATTGTTAGCAAATGATTTTCTCCATGCCCTGGGCGCCGTCCGGATCATTTTGTATGATGGAAGTATGGAAGGAGGTCTGCCTTATGACGAGAAGTGAAGCGGTCAAAGCATTTTTTCTGAAAAGCGTGCTGCCCGTGGCGGCGGCCATGCTGCTGTATTGTATTTTCAAATCCGCCTGCATGAAGGACGGGGAACTGGACTATGTGTGGCTCTGGATACTCTGCGGGCTACCCTTCGGCCTCCATCGGATGTGCCTCTGGATCGTGCCGGGCGGCGGCTCCTTCGGAGGCGGGATCGCGCTGTTCGCGCTGAACTTTATCATCGGCGGCGTGATCGGCGGATTCATCCTGGTCTGGCGCCTGGTCGTGGCGGTCTTATATGTGCCATTGACCATGTACCGGCTGATTGCCGGATAAAAAGTATGCGTCATGGAAATGTGGAAAACTGCCGCTTGCGCCGATGGAAAACCCATTCACAGCACATGGAAAAGGACAGGCCTTTCCCACATCCTGCAAACAGGTTTCCCACAGCACCGCCGGGACAGGCAGTTTACGCACATTCCCACAACGCCTGCGGCTGCGAAAATCCATCCTATCCTTTCCTATCCGGTATGGAGCAGACAGAGAAAAAACATAAAAAAAGAGCGGGAGTACAGCCATCGGATGAACTGAGAAGCTGTACTCCCGTTTGCGGATTATATGTGAAATCATAATGTATCTATGTTATAATTAAAAAAATAGAATCAGAGGGAGGAAAAAGTAGATGGATAGTGAAAATTGTTTTGAACATCAACTTCTTACAA
>ENA-OQCF01000143-OQCF01000143.1-human-gut-metagenome-genome-assembly--contig:-NODE-143-length-26541-cov-11.788218_pt1 | contig 26541 bp, 26 predicted proteins | sample MGYA00242756_ERZ504573 | MGnify/ENA primary metagenome ERZ504573 (study PRJEB26092, sample SAMD00036240) | human gut metagenome | host: Homo sapiens | study: EMG produced TPA metagenomics assembly of... | reverse complement strand
TCAAAATGTGAAAATATTTAATAATTTACGAAAAGCATCTAAGTATATAAATTATATATATCGAAAATAGTATAAGAGTAGAATCGTATGGAGAGTTGATGATGAGGGTAATGAGAAAAATACTCAAAAGAAAAGTCAGCATTGTGATGGCAGTGCTTGTTATATTGGGAATAGCAGTTTATGGGGTAAGTGCGTTTGCGGAGGAGCAGACTGCTACCGCGGAAACTTTTACGGTAAATCCGAATTATATATATTTAAATCCTGCAGGTATGAATTTAGGCAGTGTTGATTGGACAAGTAGTAGCGCTGATATCAGGCTGAATGTAACTGGCTGGAAAGATATACATCAAGGTACATATGATCCAAAGAGCGGATATTGGTATTGGGATGCGACAAATTGGGAAATAAAAGATGTAAATACATATTTTTTCACTTACGGCACTGATTGGAGTGTAATAAAAAGTAAGTCATATTACAGAACAGAAGTATCAAGTGATATTCTTGCAACAGGTAAGGTATATGCACAAAATGGTACTGCATCTCAGCAAATTGATAGTCAAAATGTATACGCATTAAAAGAATACACATCAAATGCAGGTCGAAGTTTAGCGTTTGTGAATATGACAGCAGGTGAGCTAAGCGGAGTACAGGCACAGTTTAGCTTAGATAGCAATTATGATGACTTTACAAGTGATCAGTTAACGGCACTACAATTGTCTGATGGTAAAGTAACAGTTCCGAATGATGTGAATGGAAAAGCATATCAATATGTGAGATTTATTGATGCTCAAAACAACGCTATTACGGATTCCTTTGACATATCAACAGCAATTAGCAAAGGTGGCATCCTGTACTACGGAATCAGACAGGATTCGAGTAAAACATACTCAGAGTGGAGTCAGGAAAAGAAGAGTGAAACAACGCCTAATGTAACAAAACTATATTTTAATAATCTTTCATTCAGGACAAGCGATGATATAACAATCCAGATTGGCAGTGGAGAGCTGGTAAAAGTTGTGCCTGATGACACCGCAACCAACACTTTGAGCTATAATATATCCGGAACTATAGATAAGGATACGATTATTTCTATAATAAAAAATGGTGTTACATACAGGTTCTATCCTAATGGAACTGATAATTTAATCACATACAGCGGATCGAATATATGTATAAAGGGAACATATCAGGCCAGCTCGCTAAATACAGTGTATTTTGATGCGACATTATCTAAATTATCATATGCTGGTGATGTGGCTGACAATTCCCTTCCTTTAAAAAATGCCGGCATTCGTTATCATGCATGGAATACTGAAACTGATTTTACGGATGGAGACCTGACAAAGCTTGAAGATTTCTCAGATGGAACACATACCTGGTCAGATGTTTATCAGGCTGCGCTTGATAAAAAGTATAGCAATATTTTGTTTTATAGTAGTACAGATGGTAATATACCGAGTACGCCGACTGCTAACAAAACAGATGACTTAACTATTCCTGATGGTTTGACAAATCCTTGCTTCTATGCAGATACAAGTGATGACAGTATATATAAACCAACCAACCGCTCCGGCTACTGGGGAGAACTATATACAGTTAGAAATGCCGAAGGAAAAACAAAGGATGGTGGCAGTACTGCAACGTCTGACACGATTGTGGACATACCGCAGGGAACTCTTACCAGGAATAGCAATATGCTCTATGTCAATACAACATTGTATGACTATTATTCCGATTATGAGCTGAATGGATACAATAGAGATGCCTATTCGTATAAGACTGATTTAAATAGCCTTGGCAATAATCCAATACTACACTATATATATCAGCCTTTCAGACAGCTGGATCAGGCACTAAGCTCATATTACAATAAAAACAATGCTTCATCACCAATATATTGGGGTAATTTCCAAAATTATACGGGAAGCCACTATGAACAAATTAAAGGCTCTTTGAATTTGTATGGAAGCAATGATTGGAATAAGTTTATATATGAGAACAATTCCATGTGGGGCAGAAACGGTGTTGTACTTTCAGATGGAAATAGTGCAGTGCAGGGGCTTGTAGCTGATACGCTATCCAATAACAGCCTGATGATAAAGACCTCAGGTAAAACAGTTGCAGCACCATATTTTAATGAGGATTTCCTGACAGGAAACAATTCAAAGAACACAGTGCTCGGTAAGGTGTACAAGGATGTAACATTTCCGTTTGTTAAGAAACCAGTTACAAGCACTTCTTACGAAGGAAGCGTGGATTACTGGTATTTTAACAGTGCTGATGCTACAGCTGAAAATAAGAATCTGCAACTGCAGCAAAGTAAAGAAGATGGATATTTTCTGAATCCTTCAGACCAGGCTGTAAAGGGTCAAACGGCTAGTAAAAATTATCCTGCAACAGGCGATAATAATTATTTTCCTTTTAATACAAGTGCGCAGTCAGGAAACGCTACCAAGCTCAATTATGGCTTTGGACAAAAATTTGATTTGAAATTCAAATTGACATCAGATGGAACCGTTAAGACAACAGAAAATGCGGATGCGCCTATCGAGTTCAACTTCTCCGGAGATGATGACGTATGGGTATTTATTGATGGTAAGCTGGTGCTTGATGTAGGTGGAGGACATGGTAAGGTTACCGGAACAATTAATTTTAAAGATAAAACAGCGACAGTATCGAGTGTGAAGAATGATGCTACAGGTGGTGGGGTGACTCCGTCAAAGGTGAATAGTTTTGCTCGTGATGAAACGATTACGAAGGATTACTTCACCAAAGAACACACCCTCACCATGTTCTACATGGAGCGAGGCCTCTGGGAGTCAAATATGTCTATATCATTCAACTTCCCGGACGAGAACGAATTCCAGGTGGAGAAGAATGTGGATACAAATGACGTGAATAAAGATATATTCCCGGACACATTGTTTGACAATACGTCTGTATTCCCATTTACTATACAGAATCAGGCTACACATTTTGGCATTAAAAAAGCAACTGCAGGACAGTCAATTGAAACGAGAGTATTTAATGACACATTTGAAAGCAATAAGGTGCAAAATGTATTTGGAAATACTTTTGAAAAAGTAGCTGCTATGGATGGACAAACAAATGTAGTACATTGGTTGGCACAGCTTGATAATGTGGGCGGTTCATACAAAGAGCAAAGATGGGGAAGCATTTTACCTGCTGGAAGTGATAGCTTTGATGCAACGTATACTGCAGGCAGTGCAAAGGATCATTATAAATATTTGCAGTTTAAGTTTTACTATGATTATAAAGATAATCCGAGTACACAGTTTATGTATATCGGACTCGAGGATTCAGACGGAAAACAGGCTGGGAATTATTTGACAAATGATGTAGTCACTGCAAATAGTTCACTTACAAACAAGAAGTGGATAACTGTAAATGTGGAAATTGACAAGCTTATTGGAAGTAGACAAATTGATTTATCAAAAATAAAATGTATCAGGTTTAACTATGACTACAGTAGAAATTTCTATCTGGATGATTTTAAGTTTATTCCTTCGTCTGAGGTGACAAATCCAACAGGCTTTGTTACAAAGCAGTATGAGATAGCTGATTATGGCTCAGTTGAGAGCGGCACCCTGATGTATCCGGAAAATGCCGTATATACTATATCATCGGATAAATCATCTACCACAAATATCCTGGGCGATGATGGTGTGTTTGTACTGGCAAATGGCGAGACCGCAACGTTCACAGACCAGTTTAGACGAGGCAGTTACATAGCTGTAAGTGAGGATGTGGATACAGAGGTTTTTGAGCCATCGTGGACAATGTATGAAAATGGTGAGCCGGTTACTGCTGTAAATAAGGCAGGAACTACGGTTGATTTATCTTCTGTGACTGCAAACCTGACAAATCAAACCGGCAGTACAATAAAGGATGGTAGAAAGGAAAAATATAAAACAGGAAATGAAGATGGTCAGCAAATAAATAATGATGGTCTTGATATTACAAATGCAAGAAGTAGTGGAAAAACGAAAGGATATCCTGGAACAAATTCTGTGGTGGATTCCTCAGCCTGGGCAAGGAAGAATGGCAATGTAAATACTTACGATGAAAATACGATTGTATTTAGATCATATAGTGATCCTGACAATTCTACGACATCCACCAGGTTAAAGGTCAAATACACAAATAAAGTAAAGACAGGAACAATTACTATTCAAAAGCAACAGGCTGCTGTATCAGATGATCTAAGTGGTACATATACTTTTAAAGTGAAATTCTTCAATGTGGCAGGTATGGGATTAGAAGGAACTACTCCAATCGAGAAAGAATATCATGTTAAGAAGAATGCAAGCGGAAAATTTGATCCAATAGTCATCTCAGGTATTCCGGCAGGAACACAGTATACAATATCAGAGATAAGCCCTGCTGATGGTGCAGTGCTTGAAAGCGTGGATGTCTCAAGTGGCAGTGAACTGGAAGAGAAATACAGGCCAACTGACACATATAATGAGGAAACCAAGCTTACTGAAGTGTCAGGTACTGTAAAGGCTGATGCCGCTAAACAAACGAGGTTTATTTTTACTAATAAACTGAATCCGGTTGTAAACATTGACCTTACTAAGAAATGGGAAAATGTCAGCGGTGTTACAATGCCTGATTCAATAAATATACAGCTTCAAAGACGTGTAAATGATAGCGATGAGTGGGCTGCAGTGCCATATGCAACACCGGGGCAGACCATAGCCGACTATATTACTTTGAAAAAAGATCCATATAAACCGGATAAGACTGAATGGACATTTTCATTTACAGGACTGGATAGATATGCAAATGATACTAATGTAAAAGTAGATAATACTAAGCCATATATGTATCGAATAGTAGAAGTGACAGTAGCTGATGGTTCTGTAAAGGTTATCGATAATAATAAATATCTGAATGACTTGTTTAAGGTTACATATACCGATGCTATATCGGCACCAAGTACAGAGGATGGAAGTTCAATTACAAAGAATTACACGATAACCAATACATATAGTCCGCTGACCAACATCAAGATAACAAAGGTTGATGCTACGGATACATCTAAGAAGCTAAATGGTGTTGAATTTAAGCTTGAAAGATTGTTACCGGATAGTACATCATCAACAGGTGGGGATAGCTTTAAAGTAGATCCTAATTTTACTGCTATAACTGTTACTACAGGTGGGACAGATGGTAGTGTTGGAACAGCACAGGGAATAGCAGAGTTTAAAGACTTAAAAGATGGAACATACCGTCTGACAGAGACAAAAGCTGTACAAGGCTACAATTTATTAAAGGATCCAATAACCATTAAAATATATAGGAACAACGTAACAACAGTAGATGGACAGTCATATGACTTCGCCAAAGCAACAGATAAGAATACGATAGAGCTTCAAATCAGCAATCGTATCAAGTTCCTTCTACCAAAAACCGGTGGTTATGGAGCAATGTTATTCATATTATGCGGAATGGCGCTCGCAACGCTGGGCTGCTTGATATTTTTCTTGATTACTCTTAGAAAGGAGGTACAATACTCCAGACTTAAGAGACAAAGAAGAAACGCGATTGGCAGGTAACACCTGCCGGTCGCACGTAACACGACAACAATGAAAAAGATATAAGAGAGGAAAAAAGCATGAAAAAAATTAGAAAAATGTTGGCTGGTCTCCTTGGCGCAGCCATGGTGCTGACATCATTCGGCACACCGGCCTGGGCATCACCGGATAGACCGGTGAAAACCACTGCAACAATTGATACTACAAAAACCGGTAGTATCACAATTCACAAGTATGAGTACAATGGAACAGGTGGAGAAGAAGGAACTGGTGAAACTACTGATGAAAACAAAGTACCATCTGTGGCAAAGCCGTTAGCAGATGCTGGATTTACAATTTATAAGATTGCAGATGTTAATGATTTGACAAACTATTACAGCACCAATCCATCAGAATTACCAAGTGTTGATACTTATGTTACTCAGGATACAACAACAAAAAAATGGAGTATTAAATCTGGTGTTACTGTTAAAAATACCAGCGACGAGAAGAAAACAAATGGTACTGGTGTAGTAACATTTGATACTCTTGATTTAGGTTTCTACGTTGTAGTAGAGACAACTTCACCAGACAAAGTAACAGAGCCTGTTAAGCCATTTATCGTGTCACTTCCAATGACAACAAAGGATGGTGACGACTGGTTATATGACGTAAATGTATATCCTAAGAACTCTACAGCATATGGTTCAGTGACATTAGTTAAAAAAGGCAATAATACAGACCTGCTTAAGGGTGTAACATTTGTATTACAGAAAAGCATTAATAGTGTATGGACAAATGTTACAACTAGTGAAGAGGATGGAAGCAATTTAAACCTGACAACAAATGATGATGGAAAAATAACAGTTTCAGGTCTTTCACAGGGAAGCTATAGATTTATAGAGACTGCTATTGACAATAAGCTTCCGGGATATATTTTAGATGGTGCTAAGACATATGAATTTTCAGTAGGAAGTGATAAAAAAATTACTTATGGTGAGACTACATCAGCAAGTGTAACTATAGAGGCAAACAACGAAAAGCCTGATATGAAAAAAGAGGTTCTGGATAGAACAACAAAAACTTGGAAACGAGAATCTGATTACAGTGTCGGAGATATGTACCATACAAGATTACAATTGATGTTCCGGATAATATCACACAGTTAAAAGATTTTTCACTTACTGATAAACCAATTGGACTTGAGGATATAACAGATTCAGATTTTAGTGTAAAATATAACGATGCAGAGATTACTAATACAGACAATAGTGTATATACTTTAACAAAAAATGCTGATACAAAGGGATTTACAATAAGCTTTGTGCCGACAGCAATGGGTAATTATGCAGGACAGCAGATTGTAATAACATATAAAGCTAAGGTACTTGAGACAGCTGTAAAGACTACAGCAGGTAATCCGAATACAGCAACATTAGAGTATTCAAATAAGATATTACCAACAAATGACCCAAAAAATCCAAATACACCAGAAAATCCTGATGAGAAACCAGCAAAGGATAAAATCGAAGATAGTACAGTAGTATATACATTTAACATCAAGATTGAAAAAAGAGCACAGAGTACAACTGGAGATCTTTTAGGTGGAGTAGTATTTGATTTATATAAAGCTGTTGATACTCAAGGTGCTGACGATATAACAGATGATGCAGCAGGTGCAATTGGTCTTGATAAAACTAAAATATGGCACAAAATTAGTACATTAACAACTGAGGCAACAGGTGCTAATATGGGATATATAACACAGTCAGGTCTTGCAAATGGTGAGTATTACCTGGTAGAGACAAAGACGGCAGATGGATATAACCTTCTTAAATCACCTGTCAAGGTGCAGTTAAATGTACAGTATGCAACTAAGTGGTCTAAGGAAAATGTATGGTCAGTTGATCCTAATACAGGTGTTAAGACATTGATTAAACATTCAGAGAATTCAACTACTTTTACTGCTAAGGCAGATGGAGATGATAAAGCAACAGGAAGTATGACTGAAATTGGTAAAACAGATAAAGCTACAGAAGCTACAATGACCGAAACTATCATCAACCGCAAAGGCTTCACCCTTCCAAAAACCGGTGACATCGGAACTGCAATGTTCCTTATCATTGGTATCGGTGGTATGCTCGCTGCAGTATACATCATGCTCAGAGGAAGAAAGAGAGCCTAACCATTGGCAATAGCTATAGAGAGTTTAGATAAGAATTAACTGAATAAATGCTCTTACAAGAGCAAAGGGATGACTAACCTTCGTACATACAGACTTACCTGTCTGCGTGTGCGGAGGTTACCATTCCATTTTACATTTTTGAAACGGTATGCTAACATTTATTCAACCCCACAATCAGACAGCTATGCAGCTTATGCTGTTGTGGATTTGAATAAGTGCTATCAGAAGCCATAGGTATAGGAAACAAAGCTATAGGAATACAAGCTATGAAGAAACTGCGAATAATCTTTTGCGCCATCCTCTTTCTCACCGGAATGTCGATTGCGCTCTACCCATATATCAGCAACCGTATAAATGAAAAGCATGCAAGCTCTGCTATCACGAGCTATGACAGTGAGGTGAAGCAGCTGGACGAGGAAAAGGTGGATGCCTTAAAGGAGGCTGCTACCAAGTACAATGACCAGCTGAGTACTGTGGTGTCGGCCGAGAGCACAGAGAGTGGGAGCGGTGCGGTAAGCTATGCAGACCTCGTGGATGTCGGGGAGTCACTTGGATATATCACTATTCCAAAGATTGATGTGAATCTGCCCATATATAGCGGCACGAGTGATGATGTACTCGCAAAGGGTGTTGGTCATATGGAGCAGTCCAGCTATCCGCTCGGTGGCGAGAGTACTCACTGCGTGCTGACAGGCCACAGAGGTCTTCCGAGTGCGGTGCTTTTTACGAATCTTGATAAGCTTGAGATGGGCGATGAATTTTACCTGCATGTGCTCGATGAGATTCTTGCGTACAAGGTGGATCAGATTAAGGTAGTCGAGCCTAACGAGTCGGGAGACCTTGATATAGTGGAGGGGAAGGATTACTGTACACTTGTCACCTGTACACCGTATGCGATTAATTCGCACCGTCTTCTGGTGCGCGGTGAGCGTACTGAGTACACAGGCGAGAAGAAGAGTGAGACAAAGAATCAGATGCAGTCGGGCGCACTCACGAAGCGAATAGTGGATGTGTGGCCGTGGATGCTTGTGGCGCTTGCTGTGGCAGGTACACTTGAGACTGTGATTTTTATTATAATTGTAAGGCGCAGAAGAAGGGAGAGAAACGAGTAATATATGAAGGGTTATGAGAAGGCCGCTCAGGCTATACAATCTGTGAAACAGGTGATTATTGGAAAAGATGACTGTGTGCTTGCCATCATGGAGGCTATTCTTGCAAACGGGCATATACTGATTGAGGATATTCCGGGCGTGGGCAAGACGAGCATGGCGCTTGCGTTTGCGAGGGTTTTGGATATGAAGCAGAGCCGTGTGCAGTTTACACCTGATGTACTGCCTACAGATATCACAGGCTTTTCAGTATACAGGAAGGAGCTTGGCAGGTTTGACTATGAGGAGGGCGCTGTCATGTGCAATCTGTTTCTGGCCGATGAGATAAACCGTACATCGCCAAAGACACAGTCCGCGCTTCTTGAGGTGATGGAGGAGCGTACGGTGACGGTGGATGGCGTGACTCATCCGGTGCCAAGGCCGTTTCACGTTATCGCGACTGAGAATCCTATTGGCTCTGCAGGTACGCAGATGCTGCCGGAGTCGCAGCTTGACCGTTTTATGATAAGCATCAGCATGGGATACCCCAACAGGGCAGATGAGCTCGATATTCTGATGAGCCGTGACCATGGCAATCCTATGGAGAATATCATGCCGTCTATTCTCACCGATGAGCTCGTTTCGATACAAAAGGAAGTGGAGGGTGTATTTGTTCACAGGACGGTTTATGAGTATATCGTGAGCCTAGTGGAGGCCACGAGAAACAATGACAGGATAGAGCTTGGAGTCAGTCCGCGTGGTGCGCTTGCACTTGCCAGGATGAGCAAGGCGGCTGCTTATGTTGAGGGGCGTGAGTATGTGCTGCCGCGTGATGTGGCTTCTGTGTTTATCAATGTGGCGCGTCACAGGATTGTGCTGAGTGCGCAGGGCAGGATGTACAATGAGTCTGCGCAGGATATTCTTGCTGAGATTTTAGCGTCGGTGAAGCAGCCTACACCGCAGACAGAAGGCAGATAGCCTGTCTGATTTTCGGAGGTATTGATGAAGAAAAAGGTTTCTTACATAGCTTTAATTATATGTACACTCGCAGTTGCACTGTTCTGGGACAATGATATAGCGCGCACACTGCTTTCGTTTGAGCTTTTGCTTGTGCCGTGTCTGTTTATGCTTTCCGTTTATCTGGAACGCAATCTGAGTGCGTCTTTAGTGGTGCCGGACAGATATGTGCCAAAGGGAGAGAAGTTTGAGGTGGATGTGCATGTCTCAAATGCTTCTGTGCTTCCGATGAGCACCGTACCTGTCACGCTTTTGTGTCACAGCAGGCTTTCAAGCAGGGAGAGTGCCTATACGCGCGATGCCTTTGTTACGCCGGGCTCAGGCTCTTCGCTTTGCTTTTACCTGCGTACCGGCTACTGCGGCAAGCTGTATTTCAATATAGGAAAGGTAGCAGTGAAGGATTACCTGAGCCTCTTTACGCGCGAGTGCAGCGTTTCTGACCATAGCTCGTCAGTATTTGTGCTGCCGAGGATTCATATGCTTGATATGGCGCGTGTGCTTGGGCTTTCGGAGTCGGTGGACGGTGAGCTTTTTTCAAAGCTGCGCATGGTGAGGATTCGTCTGAGGTGTTTGATATCAGACAGTACAGGAGAGGAGATTCGCTCCACAGCTTTCACTGGAAGCTTTCCGCAAAGACTAATGATTTCATGGTGAAGGAGTACAGTCTGCCGATGAATGAGACTGCATTTATCTTTGCCGATATGTCATATAAAGGCACGGGCGATGAACGTGTCAGTGTGATGGATGCTTTTCTTGAGATACTTGGCTCTGTGTCGTGGTCTATGGCAGCAGCTTCTATGAAGCATAATGTCATCTGGTGGGATGATAAGGAGAAGCGCGTCATGAGCCGGTTTGTGGCGAGTGAGTCTGATACATACTCCATGCTCGAGCAGCTCTGTGAGTCGGGCATATATGAGGAACAAGTGGATGTGGAGGCACTCTATGAGAACAGGGAGATTGCGGCTGACAGCAATACGATGCGGCTTGGCATGGATGGCAGCTTTTATCACAACGGTGTGCGCGTGAAGCATATTGACTATGACAAGGTGGATGAGGAGCTTACAGTATGGGAGATTTAGAGCTTGTAGGAGCCACACTGCTCACGAAGCCCGGGAATAAGGGAACGCACGCTATATGGCCTATGATGGTCATGTGCTTTTTTTCGGTGATGGCGCTTTTTAGGATTTTTCTGTATGCGTTTTCAGTGTCTGTAAATTACCCGGTGCTTGCGGCTGTAGGGGCAGCCATTTGTGTGTGGTTTACATTTATATTTGAATACAGGCTTTGGCCAGATATCGCTTTTTCGTCTTTCTTTTTAGCATCATGCTGTGGTGCTTTGGCATTTTGCTTGCGCAGGAGGCCTTTAAGAAGGGCTTACTATATACCTTTAATTGTATTGCCGGTCAGATGAACCGGACTTATCAAAGTGGCATAACTCTCATTTCAGATGCCGGAACCGGGGCAACTATTTTTTTTTGTTTTATGTTTTTTGTGGTTGCCTGGTTGATGGCTGAGGCTGTTATTAAGAGGCAGGATGGAGCCATGTTTTTGTTTGTGGCTTTTCCTGTGGTGATATGCTCACTGCTTAGTGGTGGAAGGATTTCAAAGGGAGCTTATTTTGTGATGCTCCTTTGTTTTTTATGTACATATGCAGGCTCGTCTGTGCGCGTGAGAAGAAGGCTCTGGGGCAAGGGCGATGAGGCTGTGTTTGATACGAATGTGAAGGAAGCCAGACGTGCTGCCAATATGCTTGCGGCTTTTTGTGCAGGCTTTGGTGCTGTTGTGGTGCTTTTAGCTTTTTTTGTGGTACGGCCGGCTGTAAATGCTCCGCTTTCCGTGGTGTCGGATGTGACAGCTCCTGTGAAGAGCAGCGGCCTTCAGTTTCTGTACAGGTTTTTGCCGCAGGTGTCAGGCGGCAGGCTCAATCTCTCACTTGAGGGCGTGGGAGGAGGCGTGTCTGACGGTGTGCTTGGCGATGTGGACGGTACTGCCTATGATGAGGTGGAGTCGCTTAAGGTGACTGTCAGTGAGAAGCCTACGGAGATTCTTTATTTAAAGGGCTATGTGGGTGCAGACTATACGCCAAACAGGTGGAGCATGGGCGATGCAGACAGCCTGACAGATGCGGCTCTTAACTGGAAGACGGATGGTGATTCGCTCCTTTATATCCAGAATATGCCATTTCTTCGGATGATGTATGTGAAGAGCCGTATGGACGGTGTTGCTTTAGATGGTGCAGGCGATGGGGATGGCTCTGATGCCGAGGAAGGTGAGGAAGCTGTGTCTTCACGCACAATCTCAGTCGAGAGGCTCAATGCGAATACTGCATACACCTATGTGCCTTATCAGGCTTACCTGAATGATTACTATAATATTTTGGGCGGTGACTGCTCGGTGCAGGGGCAGACTGCACAGGATGACCGGTATGAGTACTTTGAGAGCAGCGCATACATGGATACGATGAAGAAGTGGATGGATGTGGATGCTTCTGCTTCCGATGACGGTGACACAGCAGGTGTGCTTGGCTCGTACAATCACCGGAATATGCTTGATGAGCTGGAGGCTTCATACGAGTCGTATGTGAATACCCACTATACCGATGTGCCTGAGAGCCAAAAGCGCATCGAAAAGCTCTGCAAAAAGAAGAAAAAGGAGTGGGACAAGAAGCTTGAGGGAAATCTGAGCGATACGCAGAAGCAGGATCTTTCATATGAAAAGATTGATGATGTGAAGAATTTTGTTGTAAGGACTCTGTGGGAGAGGTGTGAGTTCTCCAAATCTGCTTCAAAGATTTCTGATGATGAGGACTACATTGAGCGCTTTATGTTTGAAAAAAAGAAGGGTGATTCCACTGCCTTTGCTTCGGCGGCTGTTGTGATGTTCCGCTCCTTAGGCATCCCGGCGCGCTACGTGGTGGGCTATGCGGCTCCTGCCAATCTGTTTTCGGGACAGGCTGACGGCTCGTATATGGCTGTGCTTCAGGATGACAATGCGCACGCGTGGGTGGAAATCTACATGCCTGACTGCGGCTGGACTCCTGTGGAGACGACTCCGGCTTTGCCGGTACGATTGCCAATCTCGATATGCCGGAGGCTGACACAGAGGATACGGAGAGTATTGCGGACAAAAAGGACAAGGATGCTGACCGTGACGGAGAGGATACAGCGGGTACCGGGGCCGATATGAAGCGCATCAGGCAGCTTAAGCTTTTGCTTGGTACGGTGTGTGGCATATTACTTGTGATAATTGCGGTCATACTGCGCGTATGGTATGTGAAGAGACGCACGCTTGCGCTCGATAAGAGGCTTTCACCGGGAGAGAGAGTCAGAATCATATTCATAAGCTTTTATAAGCTGCTTGAGAGGGATGGCAGGATATCTGCTAAGGCTGGCGATTGTGTGGATGCCACTGGTATGGACACCACAAGGCCTGAGTTTGTTGATGCGGTGATGGCTGATTATCCTGAGCTTGCAAGGAGTGATTTTGAGAGGTTTATGGAGCTTGTGCTTATGGCCAATTATGGACCTGATAAGCTTGAAGCCGGGGATTGTGAGCTTGCAGTCGTGATGTATAAGAGGCTTAAGAAGCTTGTGGCGCGAAAGGCTGTGGTTAGAGGGTATTTTTAATTATCGAATGGAAAATAGAAGCAGCTTCCGGATTAATCGGAAGCTGCTTCCTTTAAATAGCACACAATATCTGATGTATAATACGAGCGAAGCTTATTCCAGCGAATCCGGAATACCATCATGGTCCAAATCTGCCATGTCTGCTCCGTGCGCACCGATATCCACTGTGTTTAAGGTGCGTCTTTTTAGTCTTGCGGCCTCAGACTGCTTGAGCAGATAGCTCTTTATCTCGCGTGAATGCTTTACGTGAACAAGCTTAAGCTCAGGGTTTGTGACATCGCCTGTGTAGCAGACTATGGTGCCGAGCTTAAAAATGCGCTCCATCAGTGATGTGGTGAGCTTTACATCAGCTACCTTATACATGTAGCAGTCATCCTCTGTGGTGCTCAAGAGTCCGGACTCTACAGTGATAAAGGATGGTGTGATGGTGTACTTTGTGAAGGTCCATGGCAGACCGAGAAACAGCAGTCTCTTTCTCTCCTTAAAGATTACAGCATCGTCATCATCGATTGCGCCGGCTGTGGTGTTTTTGATTTGTGATTCATTTACAGACATATTATTCTCCTTTTTGATATTGAAATTGTCGTAATTGTATGAAAACTTCGATACAATTGCTAAGCGTTCAGAACAGTTATATTCTGTCATATATTTTACAACAAAAAAGTGTAAAAGCCAACTTGAATATTGTGCTAAGTTATTATATGATAGAAAAAATGTAATAAAAATTGTTACGCGAAAAAGAATGGAGGCAAATTATGCGTCACTTAATGAGTCCGTTGGATTTTTCTGTAGAAGAGTTGGACAAGCTTCTGGATCTTGCAAATGATATAGAGGCTCATCCTGAGAAATATGCACACAAGTGCGATGGAAAGAAGCTTGCAACCTGTTTTTACGAGCCAAGCACGAGAACCAGGCTTAGCTTTGAGGCTGCCATGCTTAATTTGGGAGGCTCGGTGTTAGGTTTCCACAGTGCTGATTCGTCATCTGCGTCAAAGGGCGAGAGCGTTTCAGATACTATCAGGGTTATTTCATGCTATGCGGATATCTGTGCCATGCGTCATCCTAAGGAGGGTGCACCGCTTGTGGCTTCAGAAAAATCGCGTATCCCTGTAATCAATGCAGGCGATGGAGGCCATCAGCATCCTACCCAGACACTTGCTGATCTTCTTACAATCCGTTCCATCAAGGCAGATTGAATAATATCACAATCGGCTTTTGCGGAGATTTGAAGTTTGGACGTACAGTGCATTCACTGATCAATGCACTCATCAGATATGACAATGTGAGGATTGTGCTTATCTCGCCTGAGGAGCTTAAGGTGCCTGACTATGTGCGCGATGATGTGCTTCGCGCCAACAATATCGAGTTCAAGGAGGTGGAAAAGCTCGAGGATGCCATGGGAGAGCTTGATGTGCTCTACATGACACGTGTCAGAAGGAGCGTTTCTTCAATGAGGAGGACTATGTGCGTCTGAAGGATTTCTACATTCTGACTAAGGAGAAGATGGAGCTTGCAAAGGATGATATGATTGTACTTCATCCGCTCCCACGTGTGAATGAGATTTCTGTTGATGTGGATGATGACCCGAGAGCATGCTATTTCAGGCAGGCACAGTATGCGGTTTACGTGCGTATGGCGCTTATTCTGACATTGCTTGGCCTGGCTGAGGACTAAAGGAGGATAATATGCTGAATATAAGTGGAATACATGAGGGCTTTGTGCTCGATCATATCAAGGCAGGTATGAGTCTTCAGATTTACAGGGATTTAAAGCTTGACAAGCTTGACTGCACAGTTGCAATCATAAAGAATGCAAAGAGCAGCAAGATGGGCAAGAAGGATATTATCAAGGTAGAGTGTCCGATAGAGTCATTAGACCTCGATATCCTTGGATTTATCGACCACAATATCACTGTAAATGTGATAAAGGGTGACAAGATTGTGGACAAGATGGAGCTTAAGCTGCCTCATCAGGTGAAAAATGTCATCAAGTGCAAAAACCCAAGATGCATCACTTCAATTGAGCAGGAGCTTGACCAGATTTTCGTGCTTTCCGATGAGAAAAACGAAATCTACCGCTGCAAGTACTGCGAGGAGAAATACGAAGGAGTTAAATAGTATCAGTTATGTATGCCAACGTGATTGTGGATATATCCCACGAAAAACTGGATAAGACTTTTCAGTACAGCATCCCGGATGAGCTTTTATGTGATATCCGCCCGGGTGTGTGCGTGGATATTCCATTTGGCAGCCGCACTATCACAGGCTATGTGATTGAGGTCACGGATGAGCCTGAGTACGACCCGGCAAGGACAAAGCCTCTTATCGGGATAAAGTCAGACTCTGTGGCTGTGGAGGCAAAGCTCATCGCACTTGCGGCATGGATACGGCGCAACTACGGCTCTACCATGAATCAGGCACTTAAGACTGTGATACCTGTAAAGAAGCAGGCTAAGGAGCAGGTGAGCCGCAGTATTGCACTGAAAATAGACAAGGTAAAGGCAAGGGCGCAGCTGGCGCTTTGCGAGGCAAAAAAACAAAAGGCAAAGGCAAGGCTTTTTCGTGCGCTGATTGATGCTGATGATGGGGCGCGCCTTGAGTATTCCTTTGTGACAGGCAAGCTGTCGGTGTCGGCTGCCACTATAAGAGCGCTTGAGCAGAGCGGTTTTATCGAGGTCATTACACAGAGCGGCTACAGAAATCCTGTGGAGCATATGAGTGTGGACACATATGATAAGGTACTGAATGCTGCGCAGCAGAGTGTGGTTGATGCGATAGAAGGCGACATTGCCGCTGGCCTTAGAAATACTTATCTGATTAAGGGTGTCACCGGAAGCGGCAAGACAGAGGTGTACATGGAGCTTATCGCACACTGTATACAGTCTGCTCGTCAGGCGATTGTGCTGATTCCCGAGATTGCCCTCACTTACCAGACCGTGATGCGTTTTTTTGCCAGATTTGGGAACAGGGTTTCGATAATCAATTCAAGACTTTCAAATGGTGAGCGTTATGACCAGTTTGAGAGAGCTAAGAATGGTGATATTGACATCATGATTGGCCCGCGGTCGGCGCTGTTCACACCTTTTTCAAATTTAGGACTTATCATAATAGATGAAGAGCACGAGAATTCATACAAGAGCGAGTCGGTGCCACGCTATCATGCCAGGGAGGTGGCGATAGAGTACGCGCGCATGTCCGATGCCATTGTGGTACTTGGCTCTGCAACACCGTCGGTGGATAGCTATTACAAGGCAAAGACAGGCGTTTACAGGCTTTTGGAGCTGGATAAGCGTGTGGACGACAGACCTCTTCCAAAGTGTGAGGTTGTCGATTTGAGGCAGGAGCTTCGTGAGGGAAACCGCTCGATTCTTTCCACCAGGCTTCAGGAACTTATGGAGGAGCGGCTTCTAAATGGCCAGCAGACCATGCTTTTTTTAAATAGAAGGGGTAAATCGGCATTTATGTCGTGCAGAGCGTGCGGTTTTGTGGTAAAATGTCCTCATTGCGATGTATCACTCAGTGAACATAGCGGCGGAGTGATGGTCTGTCACTACTGCGGCTACAGACAGCCGGTGCCTAAGGTGTGTCCGAGCTGTGGCTCGAAGTACATTAGCGGCTTTAAGGCCGGCACACAGAAGATAGAAGCGATGGTGGCAAAGCGTTTTCCGCAGGCGCGTATACTGCGCATGGATTATGACACCACGAGGGCGAAGGATGCGTATGAGAAGATTCTGCAGGCATTTTCCAATCATGAGGCCGATATACTTATCGGCACACAGATGATTGTGAAGGGGCATGATTTTTCAAATGTCACGCTGGTTGGTGTGCTGGCGGCGGATATGTCACTGCATGTGAATGATTTTCATGCGGCGGAGCGCACCTTTGCTCTGCTGACACAGGCGGCAGGGCGCGCCGGCAGAGGAAAGCTGCCCGGCAATGTGGTTATCCAGACCTACGACCCTGACCACTATGCCATCCGGACTGCCAAAGAGCAGGATTATGAGGCTTTTTACGATAAGGAGATAGAGTACAGGAGGCTCATGAACTATCCGCCTGTATGGAATATGCTTTTAGTCCATGTCACATCACCTGATGAGAGTGAGTGCAGTAGCATGTCACAGAGGGTGTACGATATAGCGTCGCAGATGATATCGCATGCAGATGAAAATCAAAGCCCGGATGATAGGCATCTGATTCAGCTCATCGGTCCTGCGGATGCGACCATCGCCAGGGTAAATGACATATACCGCAAGGTGATTTACATGAAGACATCTGACTATGCGGCGCTCATTTCCATAAAGGATGGCATAGAGCAGGCTGTGAAAGCTGATACGGCAATGAAACATGCTAATATCTCATTTGATTTCAATCCGATGAGTGGATTTTGATAGATATAGAAGGAGGCAATTATGGCACTTAGAACTATTAGAGTGGAGGGTGACCCTGTACTTGGCAAGGTTTGCAGAGAGGTTACGGAGGTGACTCCAAAGATAGTAACACTTATTGATGATATGCTTGAGACTATGTACGAGGCTAATGGTGTAGGACTTGCAGCACCACAGGTTGGCATATTAAAGAGAATCGTTGTTATCGATGTGGGCGAGGGTCCGATCGTGATGATTAATCCTGAAATTATCGAGTCTGACGGAGAGCAGACCGGCGATGAGGGTTGTCTTTCAGTACCGGGAAAGGCCGGACAGGTGACCCGCCCGAATTATGTAAAGGCTCGCTTCATGGGCGAGGATATGAATGAGTATGAGATAGAGGGAGAAGAGCTTTTGGCCAGATGTATCTGCCACGAGCTTGATCATCTCGACGGACATCTCTATGTGGAGAAGGTTGAGGGCGCACTTCACGATGTGACATATGAGGATACACAGGAGTAATCATTAGGATGACATTTGTTATCTGAGCTTGGAAAATATCTGGGAGGCAGTAAGATGAGAGTAATTTTCATGGGAACACCGGACTTTTCGGTGGGAACACTTGAGGCAATTATAGAGGCAGGGCACGAGGTGGCACTGGTTGTCACACAGCCCGACAAGCCAAAGGGCCGCGGCAAGACAATGCAGTATACACCGGTCAAGGAGTGTGCGCTTTCGCACGGTATTGAGGTACTCCAGCCGGTTAAAATAAGAGAGACTGCTAATATAGAGTATCTCAGAAAGTTTAATGCAGATATAATAATTGTGGTTGCTTTTGGACAGATTTTGTCAAAGAGTATTCTTGATATGCCTCGATACGGCTGTATCAATGTGCATGCTTCACTTCTGCCAAAGTACAGAGGTGCGGCTCCTATCCAGTGGGCTGTGATTAACGGTGACGAGTTTACAGGTGTCACTACCATGAGGATGGATGAGGGCGTCGATACCGGCGATATGATTGCAAAGAGTACAGTCAGACTCGCACCTGATGAGACCGGTGGCAGCCTGTTTGATAAGCTCTCAGCAGAGGGAGCAAAGCTGTGTGTGGAGACCATGAAGATGATAGAGGATGGCACTGCAGAGTATACCCCTCAAAACAGCGAGGAGGCCACACATACATCAATGATCAGTAAGGAGCTTGGCTTTATCGACTGGACAAAGCCGGCTGTTGAGATTGAGAGGCTTGTAAGGGGGCTTAATCCATGGCCGAGCGCATACACCCACTTAAACGGTAAGACATTTAAGGTGTGGAGTGCAAAGGTGATTGACGGCAGCGATGATTATGAGCCGGGCTGTATTTATCATATCGGGAAAAATGATATGTATGTACAGACAGGAAAAGGAGCATTATCTTTAGTAGAGGTACAGCTCCAGGGCAAGAAGCGCATGGATACAGGCTCATTTTTGAGAGGCTGTCATGTGGAAGAGGGCTCGTTCTTCACATTATAGTTATTCATTATAAGTAACTATTGACAAACTACTACACGTATTATAATAAGCAGCAAGGAGAGATGATACATGGGATATTATTACTGGGATCCGACATATATACTCGTTGTGATAGGTGCAGTGATATGTATGATTGCATCGGCAAGAGTTAAAGGTACATTTAATAAATACTCGCAGCTAAGAAGCATGTCAGGCATGAATGGCGCACAGGTAGCTCAAAGAGTGCTTCAGGCGGCAGGCATATATGATGTGCAGGTGCGTCATGTGTCCGGCAGTCTGACGGACCACTATGATCCGCGCACCAAAACAGTGAATTTATCTGATCCTGTGTACAATGCCACATCGGTCGCAGCACTTGGCGTAGCAGCCCATGAGTGTGGACACGCTATACAGCATGCGAAAAACTATGCGCCTCTTTCAATCAGGAGTGCACTTGTGCCTATAGCCAATTTTGGCTCCATGCTTGCATGGCCGGTCATACTTATCGGCCTGCTCTTTAACACACGCTCATCAGGGCTTATTATTGATATAGGCATATTGCTGTTTTCGGCAGCAGTGCTTTTCCAGCTTGTGACATTGCCGGTAGAGTTTGATGCTTCAAGACGTGCGCTTGTCATGCTTCGTACACAGGGCATACTTGCAGATGATGAGCTTAAGTACACAAGAAGGGTGCTCAAGTCAGCGGCACTTACCTATGTAGCCAGTGCGGCAGCTGCTATTTTACAGCTCCTTCGTATAATACTTATCACAAACGGACGCAGACGGGACGACTGATATTGTTTTAGCTGCTGTTTGTCTGTGATTTTACAGGGTGGCAGTTCAAATTGGATATATTAGTTAGAAAATTAAATGTATATGTAACTATTCGGAAACATCATCATGATAAATAATCATAGTAAAAATAATCATAATAATAAAAATAGCCAAATAAACAAAAATAATATACCGGGCAGACCGGCAAAGTCAAACGTGGCAGCGCATAATGAGCACTCTGTGGATACGCGTGAGCTTGCCCTTGAGATGCTTATTGAGATTAATGAGCGTGGAGCATTTTCACATATCGTGCTTCGCAGTGTGCTTGACAAGTATCAGTATCTGTCAAAGCAGGACAGAGCCTTTATGACGAGGCTTGTTGACGGCACTATCGAGTATATGCTGCAGCTTGACTACATCATAGACTCTTTTTCAAAGACAAAGGTAAGGAAGATGAAGCCCTTCATCAGAAACCTTCTTCGCATGAGCGTCTACCAGATAAAGTACATGGACGCGGTGCCAGATTCAGCTGTATGCAATGAGGCGGTGAAGCTTGCAAAGAGGCATAAGTTTGCACAGCTTTCGGGCTTTGTAAACGGTGTACTCAGAAATATTGCAAGAAATATAGATTCAGTACAGCTTGATACCTTAAGCATCCGATACTCTATGCCACAGTGATAGTGGACAGATTTGTTGCGGCATACACAGAGGAGAAGGCAGAGGAGATTTTCAAGGCCTTTCACAATAAGAGCACAATAAGCATCAGGACAAACCTGACCAGGTGTACTCCGGATGAACTTCGTGCAAAGCTTGAGGCAGAGGGTGTGACGGTCACAGCGGTTGATGAACTTAATTATGCATTTGTTATATCTGGATTTGATTATTTGAATGGCTTACAGAGCTTCAGAGACGGACTTTTCTATGTGCAGGATATAAGCTCAATGCTTGTTGCACAGACGGCTGCTCCAAAGAAGGGCGACTATGTGATAGATGTATGCGCAGCACCGGGTGGCAAGAGCACCCATATAGCTGAGCTTTTACAGGGAAGTGGCCATGTGCTCGCGCGTGACCTGACCGATAACAAGGTCGATATGATTGAGGAAAATATAGAAAGGCATGGCCTTAACAATATGTCGGCAGAGGTGTGGGATGCCACAGTGCTGATGCTGATTCTGCGGGAAAGGCAGATATACTGATCTGTGATCTGCCGTGCTCAGGGCTTGGAGTGCTCGGCAGAAAGAAGGACATCCGCTACAAGATGACACCTGAGTCTGTAGATGAGCTTGCCGCTCTTCAAAGACAGATACTTGATACCGTGCATACATACGTGAAGCCAAACGGAGTGCTCGTGTACAGTACATGTACGATAGATGAGGCTGAGAATGAGGACAATGTGAGGTGGTTTATTGAAAAGCATCCGGAGTTTGAGCTGGATAAGAGCTTTGCGGAAGGCATCGGAATGAAACAGATACTGCCCGGTGAGCATGGAAGTGACGGATTCTTTATTGCAAGATTCATAAAAAGCAAATTATGATATTAAAATAAATCATGAATTAATAAATATAAATTGGTTTAAAAACAATAGTTAAATGCAGATTTAATAAAAACGATATGGAACAGATAAAAGAACAACTAACTGACATCAAATCAATGAATATGGACGAGCTCACAGAGTTTATCATATCGCTCGGAGAAAAGAAATTCCGTGCGAAGCAGATATATGAGTGGATTCATGTGAAGCATGTGGACAGCTTTGATGAGATGACCAATATTTCAAAAAAGTTCATACAGGTATTAAAGGACAATGCAATACTCATCTCGCTAAAAAAAGAGGAGGTGCAGGTGTCAAAGCTCGATGGCACGAGAAAATATCTCTTTGCACTCGACGATGGCAATGTCATAGAAAGTGTGCTTATGAAGTACAAGCATGGAAACTCTGTATGCATATCTTCGCAGGTTGGCTGCAGGATGGGGTGCAGATTCTGTGCATCCACTCTTGACGGTCTAGTCAGGGGGCTTAGGCCGTCTGAGATGATTGACCAGATTTATCAGATAGGCAAGGACATAGGAGAGCGCATCTCAAATGTAGTTGTCATGGGCACAGGTGAGCCGCTTGACAATTACGACAATCTGCTGCGCTTTATAGAGCTTCTCACTGATGAAAACGGAATCAATATCAGCCAGCGCAATCTGACAGTTTCCACATGTGGTCTCGTACCGCGCATGAGACAGCTTGCAGATGAAAAGCTTTCTATCACGCTGGCGCTTTCACTGCATGCCTCCAACCAGGAAAAGAGAAAAGCTCTCATGCCGGTTGCAAACAGCTATGATATACATGATGTGGTCGATGCATGCAAATATTATTTTGCACAGACCGGCCGCAGAGTCACCTTTGAGTATAGCCTGGTAGGCGGAGTGAACGATACAGCCGAGGATGCCGCAGAGCTTTCGGCACTCGTACATGGCATGAACTGCCATATAAATCTGATTCCGGTAAACCCGATAAAGGAGCGCGACTACGTGCAGTCCAACAAGGGTGTTATAGAGGCTTTTAAAAATAGGCTTGAAAAAAACGGAATTAATGTTACTATTAGAAGGGAAATGGGCAGAGATATAGACGGTGCCTGTGGACAGCTTCGCAAGAAGCATATAGATAAGGAGAGAGGAATAAACTAGATGAAGACGTTTTCCATTACGGATGCAGGTGCTATTCGTGAGATGAATCAGGATTTTTATTTCTCGTCTGACACTGCAGTAGGAAATCTTCCGAATCTTTTCATCGTAGCAGATGGAATGGGAGGACACAAAGCCGGTGACTATGCTTCCAGATACACTATAGAGCGTGTGGTTGCATCGGTATCGAGAAATGCCGGGGATGAACCGGTATCCATCATCAAAGAGGCTATCAACAAGGCAAATGAGCTTTTGGTGGCTGAGTCTCGTGAGGATGAAGCTAAGCGTGGAATGGGTACCACCTTAGTCATAGGAACAATTATAGGAAATAAGCTTTTTGTGGCCAATATAGGTGACAGCAGGCTTTATATTGTAGGTGGCACAGAGCAGATCAGACAAATTACCAGGGATCATTCACTGGTTGATGAGATGGTCAGGATGGGTGAGATAAATGCCGATGAGGCGAGAGTTCATCCGGATAAGAATATCATCACGAGAGCTGTCGGGGCAGCAGATCATGTGGAGGCAGATTTCTTTGAGGTCGAGCTATGTGAGGATGACAGGATTCTTCTGTGTACAGACGGACTTACCAATATGGTGAGAGATGAAGAAATATGCGATACTATTAGGCAAAATGATAATATCGAGACAGCAGCGTCACAGCTTGTCGCCATGGCCAATGCAAACGGTGGCCGCGATAATATCACTGTAATGATTATTAAACCATTTTAAGACGAGGTAATAACAGATGTTAGAGATAGGAAGTTTTTTATCGGATCGATATGAGATCCTAAGCAAGGTTGGCGCAGGCGGCATGTCCGATGTATACAAGGCAAAGGATCATATACTGAGCCGTTTTGTAGCTATAAAGGTTTTAAAGCAGGAGTTTTCGGAGGATAGTTCATTTGTGACCAAGTTCCGTGCTGAGGCACAGTCAGCAGCAGGACTTGAGCATCCGAATATCGTAAATATCTATGATGTAGGCAGCGAGAATGGTCTGTACTACATTGTCATGGAGTATGTCGAGGGCATCACACTTAAGACTTATATCGAGAAAAAGGGCCAGCTGTCATTCAAGGAGTCTGCAAGTATTGCAATCCAGGTGGCAAGGGGCATAGAGGCCGCTCACAATAAAAATATCATCCACCGTGATATCAAGCCGCAGAATATCATTATTTCTACAGATGGCAAGGTAAAGGTGACAGACTTTGGAATTGCAAAGGCTACATCTTCAAATACAATAAGCTCAGATGTGATGGGCTCAGTACACTATGCATCTCCAGAGCAGGCAAGAAACGGCTTCGTCGATGGCAGAAGTGATATTTACTCACTGGGAATCGTAATGTTTGAGATGGTTACAGGCCGTGTGCCGTTTGACGGTGATACCACAGTGGCAGTTGCACTGCAGCACTTACAGGAGGAGATTGCAAGGCCAAGCATCTACGCACCGGATCTGCCAATCAGCTTTGAGAAAATCATCTTAAAGTGTACACAAAAGACACCGGACCGCAGATACCAGACTATTGAGGAGCTTCTCACAGACATAAGGCGCTCTCTTGCGCATCCTGATGAGGATTTCGTCACAATAGCACCACTCGTTGACGGTGGCAAGACCAAGGTTATAAGCCCGGAGGAGCTTGACAAGATAAAAGAGGGCAGAGGTGTCGCAGAGGACTTAAACGATGATGATACCGATGCAGATAATGATGATGAGTATGCTGACGATGAAGACGATGATGATGAATATGATGAGTCACTCTTAGACGACGATGATGATGAAGAAGACGATGACGATGGATGATGACGGCAAGCTTTTAAATCCAAAGATGGATAAAGCAATCACAATCATGGGTATAGTAACAGCCGTAATCATTGTAATAGTTATCATATATCTTGCACTTTCAGTGGCAGGAGTGTTTAAGTTTGGCGGCAAAAAGAACTCAGAGTCACAGCAGACAGAGTCACAGACACAGACCGAGTCTGAATCAGAGTCAGAGACACAGACTGAGACAGAGGGCCAGATGATTGACATCAGAGGCATGTCAGTGGAGGATGCTCAGAAGGCAGTAGATCGCTTAAAGCTTGACCTCACAGTATTTGCATTTGAGACAAAGCAGTCGGATAAAAAGGACGGCACAATCCTTGAGCAGGATGTCAAGGCCGGAGATACAGTAAAACGTGGCTCACAGATTAATGTAGTTATCGCAGGAAAAGGTGATAGCACATCTGAGATGGTCAAGGTACCAAGTGTAATCGGAAAGACCAAGAGCTCAGCAAAGAGTACACTCGAATCAGCAGGCTTTAGTGTCACCTTCGAGTATGGAGATTACAATGATAGTGTAGCAGCAGACGTAGTAACAGCACAGTCACCATCAGCAAAGAAACAGGCCGCAAAGGGCAGCACAGTAACAGTCACCCTCTCACCGGGCCAGAAGCCAATCACCGTGCCAAACGTAGTAGGCGCCTCACAGTCACATGCAGAAAGTGCCCTCGCAGGAGCAGGGCTCAAGTACACCTATGCCGACTCCCAGTACAGCGACACAGTACCCGCCGGCAGCGTAATCAGCCAGACCAAATCCGGTGAAACCGTAGCCGCAGGCACCACAATCACACTGACACTCAGTAAGGGTAAGCAGGAGATATCGACTAACGTAAGTAAAGGAATTAGTTATAGTGGAGAGGGAACTGTAGTAAAAGCAGAGTATAAGCTTGTAGGTAAAAGTGGAACTGTATACGATAAGGGTTCATATGAAAATACGTCATCATTTACAGTTTCCGGAATAATGAAAGAAGCTACAGGAAGTATTGTGGTTACTTGGACAGTTCAGACAGGGGAAACAGATGAAGCAGGAAATCCTGCAACTGTCACACTTGATCCAGTAACGTATAGCGTGCCATAAGCATAAGAGACGCTAAATAATTATTATAAACCGGAATAGCTAAAAAGAGGTAGATATTGCCATTGCGTGGGGTACAAGGAAAACGAGCAGTAGCGTAGCTACGTCAAGTTTTCCACATAGCAATAGTATTTGTATACACACTCTATAGCAACCACCGGATAGCACCCACAAAGTGGGTGCTATCCGCACCCCACTACCGCATCAACCCGCGGACGAAAACCTGAACTCGCGGAGAGGAACTAAGGAAGCGGGGCAGGCATGTGTTCCGAGAAAAAAATATGAATTGCCCCGGGGTGCCATAAACCTACCGAGGAAAGAATAGGGCAGAGCAAGCCATAGCCTGTCCGTAGGAGAGCCCGGGGCTGGCTTCATATTTTTTAAGAGGAATATATGCCTGCCACCGCCATCCACACAACCTCAAAGCGCGGCATGCATCCCCGCCGAAAGCGTGACTCCTGCAAATACAAAAGCACACAAGGAAAACCATGACAGGAAAAATTATTAAAGGAATTGCCGGCTTCTACTACGTCTACGTAGAAGAAACCAAAGAAGCAAAAGAAACTGCCACAGGCGGCACTCTCTACGAGTGCAAAGCAAAAGGCACCTTCAGAAAACAAAAGATAAAGCCGCTGGTTGGCGATATCGTCGACATAGCAGTCCTCGATGATGAAAAGCACATAGGCAATGTCGAGCGTATACTGCCACGGAAAAACGAACTTATCAGGCCGGCTGTGTCCAATATAGACATGGCCCTGGTTATTTTTTGCATCCGCAAAGCCGGATCCCAATTTCAACCTGCTTGATAGGTTTTTGTGTATGATGGAGTACCAGCATGTCCCGGTTACCATATGCTTTAACAAAAGGACTTAATCACACCTAAAGAGCAG
>ENA-OQCF01000141-OQCF01000141.1-human-gut-metagenome-genome-assembly--contig:-NODE-141-length-26585-cov-2.518822_pt1 | contig 26585 bp, 24 predicted proteins | sample MGYA00242756_ERZ504573 | MGnify/ENA primary metagenome ERZ504573 (study PRJEB26092, sample SAMD00036240) | human gut metagenome | host: Homo sapiens | study: EMG produced TPA metagenomics assembly of... | reverse complement strand
ATGCTTTATATGGGCATCACCGTATTACTATCCTGACACATTTCACTACAGATTACATAGATTGAAATTCAGAGAAAAACAGATTCACACAGAAACCGGCAAAGAATCACAATAAAAGAGAATCTGTATGAATCTATGTAATCTGCAGTGCATTTATCCCCCTTGATTCTCCTATTTTCTCCACTTTTAAGGATTTTCCTAAAAAAATCGGGAAAAACAGTATGAAGTTCTAATTTATTTCTTTTAATTTGTAAATTGTTGTTATAACAAAAACGCTTACTTTAAAAATCTATACGATGGACTCGAATGAAACTATCCGCCCTTTAACCGAAGTTCCAGTGGAACAGACATCTGAAACTTTGGTATCATCTTCCGCTACTGCAGAAGAAAATAACGCTACGTATGTACCTAAACAAACGAAAGAAGAGGTCATCGAACGTTTAAAAGAAATCAACGAAGACGCCTGCAATGCAGACAAACAAGAGTTGGATTTATTGAAACAGAACTTCTACAAGCTGCACAAGGCTGAGCAAGAAGCCGCCCGTAAGGCATTTATTGATGGCGGAGGTGCTCCTGAGGCATTTATTCCCCAACCGGACGATGCTGAAAGCCGTTTCAAAGATATCATGAGCTCTATCAAAGAGAAAAGAAGCGCCATACAAGCAGAACAAGATAAAGAAAAAGAAGATAACCTGGTGAAAAAGCTCGCCATTATCGACCGCTTGAAAGAACTTGCCGAATCTCCCGAAGATGCCAACAAAGCATACAATGAATTCAAGAAACTGCAACAGGAATGGAACGATATAAAACAGGTGCCGGCTGCCAAGGTAAATGAACTATGGAAAAATTATCAGCACTATGCAGAAAAGTTCTATGACTTGATAAAGCTGAACAATGAATTCCGTGAGTATGATTTTAAAAAGAATCTTGAAATAAAAACTCATCTCTGTGAAGCCGCAGAGAAATTGGCTGATGAAGAAGATGTGATTTCCGCTTTCCACCAATTACAAAAGTTACATCAGGAATTCCGGAATACGGGTCCTGTTGCAAAAGAATTGCGCGAAGATATATGGACCCGGTTCAAAACTGCCTCTACAGCCGTAAACCGTCGTCACCAGCAACATTTCGAAGCCTTAAAAGAAAAAGAGCAACGTAATTTGGATGAAAAGACCGTAATCTGTGAAATTGTGGAAGCGATGGAATACGATACGTTCACTACTTTCCAAGACTGGGAAAACAAAACTCAGGAAATCATTGCTTTGCAAGCTAAATGGAAAACAATTGGTTACGCACCTCAAAAAATGAACGTGAAGATATTCGAACGTTTCCGTGCCGCTTGTGATGAGTTTTTCAAACGCAAAGCCGAGTTCTTCAAATCCATCAAGGAAAGTATGGCAGGCAATCTGGAAAAGAAGAAAGCATTATGTGAAAAAGCAGAAGCACTAAAAGAAAGCACAGACTGGAAAGCAACTGCTGATATTCTAAGCAAATTACAAAAGGAATGGAAAACAATCGGTCCTGTACCTAAAAAGTATTCGGATGCCGTATGGAAACGATTCATTGCCGCATGTGATTATTTCTTCGAGCAAAAGAACAAGGCGACTTCTTCACAACGCTCGGTTGAACAGGAAAACATGGTTCAGAAAAAGGCGATCATTGAAAAATTAAATGCAATTGACGCACAGGAAACACCGGAAGAGGATGCGGGAAACACCATTCGAGAATTAATGAAAGAATGGAACGGCATCGGTCATGTACCGTTTAAAGAAAAAGATAAACTGTACAAGCAATATCATGGTGTCATCGACAAGTTGTTTGACAAGCTGAATCTTTCCGCATCACAGAAAAAATTAAGCAATTTTAAATCAACCATCAGCAAGGAAGGCAACCTTTATCGTGAACGTGAAAAACTGGTTCGTGCTTACGAAAATATGAAGAACGAAATTCAGACTTATGAGAACAATTTGGGCTTCCTGACCAGTTCTTCCAAAAAAAGGTAGCAGTTTGGTTACGGAAATGAATCGTAAAGTGGAAAAACTCAAAGCAGACCTAGAATTGATCTTGAAAAAAATTGAGGTGATCGACCAATCAATGAAAAACGAATAAAAACAGTTATATGAAAAGAGTCTAACGCAAATGCGTTAGACTCTTTTTTCATATAACACTACTAATTCTTAAGATAACCAACACAAAATAAAAAAGATCTTCTAAAATTATAATTTTAGAAGATCTTTGTCTTTGACAAGTGGTTTGTCTGTTGGGATACCAGGATTCGAACCTGGAAAAACAGGACCAGAATCTGTTGTGTTACCATTACACCATATCCCAATTTTCCTATCAAAACACCCGTTTTGATTTTGACGCTGCAAAGATACGGCTTTTTATTTAATCCACAAATTTTTGAAGCTTTTTTTTTCTAATCAAGATTCTTTTTTTCTCCATTTGCCTTCTTTTCCGGCCTTCCTTATCCTTCTTGACCGTGTATCATCATTCTAGACTTAACATAACAATAAAAAGATTCTCTAACTAAAAAAAACAAAAACCGAATATATTTAATGCACATTTTTTCGCTAGAATGAGAAAACCAAGTATCTTTGTGCATTGTTGTAAATACATATATTAGAATAATCAGTTGTTAATAACATTATAATGAACGAAGCAGAGACTTTAGTAAAAAAAATAACAGAAGGCATTCAAGAAAAGAAAGGTAAAAACATTGTAATAGCGGACCTCACCGCCATTAATGATACCATTTGCAGCTATTTCGTAATCTGTCAAGGTAATTCCCCAAGTCAAGTTACAGCTATCGTTGACTCAGTCAAGGAATATGTACATAAAGAAATAAATGACAAACCTACGGGAATAGACGGACTGAGAAACGCAGAATGGGTTGCAATGGACTACAGTGATGTACTGGTACATGTCTTTTTGCCGGAAACAAGAAATTTTTATAATCTGGAACATTTATGGGCAGATGCCAAACTAACCCAAATTCCTGATCTAGACTAATCCAATACAGAATCAAAATGAGTGAAAATACCAATAATAAACCAAAGATAAATATGCCACGCTTCAATTTGAGTTGGCTGTATGTTATCATTGCCATGAGTTTTGCCATCCTCTACTTTTCCAATCAAGAAGGAGGAATTGACAAACAAATAACATATACCGAGTTTAAAGATATGATAAACAAGGGATATGCCAATAAAATAATTGCATACGATGACAACACGGTAGAAATGTACATTAAACCGGAATTTGTTAAAGATGTATTTAAAAATGACTATAAAAAAGTAGGTCGTAATCCAGCCTTGAACGTAGAAATAGGTTCCATGGAGTCATTGGATAAATTCATGGAAAAGGCACAGGAAGAAGGTCATTTTACCGGATCTATCAGTTATGAAAAGAAACGCGACTACTTCGGTGCATTATTTTGGAATATCGCTCCGTTTTTACTGTTGATCGGTATCTGGATGTTTGCCATGCGCCGCATGAGCGGCGGAGCAGGGGCCGGAGGCGCCAATCCGTTCAACGTAGGTAAAAGCAAAGCTCAGGTATACGAAAAAGGAGACAAAACTAACCGGATTACTTTTAAAGATGTAGCCGGACAAGCGGAAGCTAAACAAGAAGTGGAGGAAATTGTAGAGTTTCTGAAACAACCTCAGAAATACACGGAGCTGGGAGGTAAGATACCTAAAGGCGCTTTACTGGTAGGCCCTCCGGGAACCGGTAAGACTTTGCTGGCAAAAGCTGTTGCCGGTGAGGCGGATGTACCTTTCTTTTCGCTTTCGGGTTCCGACTTTGTGGAAATGTTTGTCGGAGTAGGTGCATCCCGTGTACGTGACTTGTTCCGCCAGGCGAAAGAGAAAGCTCCTTGCATTATTTTCATTGATGAAATTGACGCGGTAGGACGTGCCCGTGGCAAAAATCCAAGCATGGGTGGAAATGATGAACGCGAAAATACATTAAACCAATTATTGACAGAAATGGACGGTTTTGGTTCAAATAGCGGTGTGATCATTTTGGCCGCTACCAACCGCGCGGATATATTGGATAAGGCATTATTGCGTGCCGGTCGTTTTGACCGCCAGATTCATGTTGACTTACCCGACTTAAACGAACGTAAAGAAGTATTCGGAGTACATTTGAAGCCTTTAAAACTGGACGAAAGTGTTGATCTGGATTTGCTCGCCCGTCAAACTCCGGGATTCAGTGGGGCAGATATTGCCAATGTATGTAATGAAGCAGCACTGATCGCCGCCCGCATGGTAAGAATGCGGTTGGGAAACAAGATTTTCTAGATGCTGTAGACCGTATTATCGGTGGTTTGGAAAAGAAAACCAAAATCATGACTGCCGAAGAAAAGCGTACTATTGCCTTACACGAAGCCGGTCACGCTACGCTGTCTTGGTTTTTGGAACATGCCAATCCTTTGATTAAGGTAACCATTGTTCCCCGTGGACGTGCATTGGGAGCCGCATGGTATTTGCCCGAAGAACGGCAGATCACAACCAAAGAGCAGATGCTGGATGAAATGTGTGCCACTTTAGGTGGACGTGCAGCCGAAGAACTGTTCACCGGACATATTTCAACCGGTGCCATGAACGATTTGGAACGTGTGACAAAACAATCATATGGAATGATTGCTTATGCCGGAATGAGTGAAAAGTTACCCAACTTATGTTATTACAGCAACGATGAATACTCTTTCAGCAAGCCTTACAGTGAACGTACAGCCGAACTGATTGACGAAGAAGTGAAAAGAATGATCAACGAACAATATGATCGGGCAAAAGCAATATTATCCGAACATAAAGATGGTCACAACGAGCTGGCCCGTCTGTTGGTTGAAAAAGAAGTAATTTTCGCCGAAGATGTGGAACGCATTTTCGGCAAACGCCCCTGGACTTCACGTTCAGAAGAAATTATGGCTTTAGAAGCTACAGCAAAACCAGTAGAAGTAACCGAAGATTTTGAAGAGAAGAATTCTTCAGATTCTGAGGAAAAGGAAAAAAAAGAAGCATAACATTGTAGAAAGATCTGTCAACTATATAAGCATTGTCATTCTGAATGATACAAAGAGTCCGTAATAATCCAGATATATCCGGATTCTTCATGGCCACTCAGAATGAAAAAAAACAGATCTTCTACTTTGATTTTTGAATCACTTAAGACTAACGACCGTGAAAAGCAATTTCTTACAACGTGCCATAACCGGAATTATTTTTGTTGCAGTACTGATAGGCTGCATCGTGGGAGGGGCTGTCTCATTCGGCATCCTATTTGCCATTATCAGCGCATTGGCAATCAATGAATTCTGTAATTTGGTCAATCATGTAGAAGGAATACAAGTAAATAAACGTATATGTATTCTCAGCGGAATTTTTCTTTTCCTGTGCTTTTTCTATTTTGGAATAGATCCTTCACAAACAGGTATATTTATTCCTTATTTAGCTTTATTTATTTATCTGATGGTCAGCGAACTTTATTTGAAAAAAGAAAACCCGCTGAATAATTGGGCTTATGCCATGTTAAGCCAGATGTATATTGCCTTGCCATTCGCTTTGCTGAATGTATTGGCTTTCCATTCGGACGAAACAGCCAGCCTTTCACAATACAACGCTATTCTCCCACTATCTATTTTTATATTCAACTGGGTGAATGATACAGGTGCTTACTGTACAGGCATGCTGTTTGGCAAACATAAACTATTTGAACGCATCTCTCCTAAGAAGTCATGGGAAGGCTCTATTGGCGGCGGCATTTTCTGTATCATAGCTTCTTTCCTGCTATCTCACTTCTTCCCTTTCATGTCTACCGGAGTATGGATCGGACTAGCATTGACAGTGGTAGTATTCGGAACCTGGGGAGATTTAACGGAATCTTTATTAAAACGCCGTCTAGGCATCAAAGATTCGGGCAATATTTTACCGGGACACGGTGGAATGCTCGACCGTTTTGACAGCGCGATTCTCGCAATCCCGGCAGCAGTAGTCTATCTGTATGTAGTTTCTTTATTTTAACTCTGCCAAATCCAAAGGATTAAAGCCCGGTACATCCTCGCCAGTGAGCGGATAAGAGAAAATATATGTTTTTTCTTCCCCGTCCACAGGATTAACCAATACCTTTATTCCTTTCAATTCACTGTTTTCCGGTGAATAATCACCTAATTTAAAAGAAACCATACCAGGTACCAATCTGCCCTGACTTCCGTTGTTATTATAGCGGAGTTCCAAATGCGCATATCCGTCCTTTGTCCAAGGAATCATCTCATTCACAACCAGATTAAGAATAGGTTTCTGCGGACTGGGAAAATTCAACATAAAACGTACATTCAGATAGTCATCAGAAGGCCACATATCCTTGATCTGTACTTTCATATTTCCAATACTGTCCATATTATCGGGGTTCAATCCGATAATTTCCTGAACAGGTACTAAGGTATAGTCATTCAAACGGATATTATAAGCAAATCCACTTTCACCGGCTTCCAAAAAAGAATAATTTCCAAAAATCCGTTCTCCTGCCTTCAAATCCCGGTAAGGAACAATATGCTGCACCACCCACAACTTCTCTCCGTTGTCCAACACCAAATAAGGAGCATCATACTGAGGTTGTTTTTCTACGGTAGCCATAGCTATAGTCACCGTACTGTCCGGATCACTTTCATCATTACCACAAGATGAAAAGGCGAATACTCCGCTCAAAAGAAGCATCGCCCCTAACATAGATTGAAAAAAATATTTCATATACTTCCAGGGTTTAAGTTGTTTACCCGAAAGAACAAAAAGAGATCGTGAAAAGTTTATTTCTTCAACAAAGCTACCATTTCACGGGCTGCTGTCCCCGAAGCTCCTGCCGGACCTAAAATCTGAATAATACGATCATACTCTTCCAACACCTTATTTCTGTATACCTTATTATATAAAAGAGATTCTAACTCTGAACGCACGTTATCCACCGTCATCGTATCCGCCACCAGTTCACGAACCACTTCCTTGTCGGCTACCAGATTAACCAACGAAATATATTTCACTTTTAGAATATGCCGGCGAAGAAAAGCGATAAATTTCCCTACCGGAGTATAGTAACACACCACTTGAGGAACACGGAAAAGAGCTGTTTCCAAAGTTGCAGTACCCGAAGTCACCAATGCCGCCTGCGCGTGCTGCAACAACCTGTAGGTCTGTCCGAAAATGATTTTAACCGGTACATTCGGATTTATATAATCCGAATAATAGGCAGGGTTCATCCCCGGAGCCCCTGCCAGCACCAATTGATAATCTTTGGTAAACGGAGCAGCAGCCTCCAGCATCATCGGCAGGTTGTCTTTGTATTTTCCCTGTTTCCGGCTGCCCGCCAACAATGCGATAACAGGCTTTTCGGACAAGCCATTATCCGCCACAAATTCCGGAAATCCATCCGGATGTTCCTTACAATAAGCATCCACTGCATCTACACAAGGATTACCCACATAATGAACAGGGTACTGATGTCCGGCAAAAAACTCAACCTCAAAAGGCAGGATGGAAAACAGTTCGTCCACATCCCGCTTGATATTTTTAATCCTATACTCTTTCCAAGCCCATATTTTAGGAGAAATATAATAGTAGACAGGTATTTTCGTCTGCTTCTTTATAAACTCGGCTATTTTCAGGTTAAAGCCGGGATAATCCACCAGAATCACTACATCAGGAGCCCAACGAACAATGTCCTGCTTACATTCTTTCATATTCCGAAAGATAGTACGCAAATGCAACAACACCGGGATAAAACCCATATAAGCCAGTTCTTTGTAATGCTTCACCCGCGTTCCACCAACAGCCGTCATCAAGTCCCCGCCAAAGAAACGGAATTCTGCTTCCGGATCTTCCTGTATCAAGGCACGCATCAAATTAGATGCGTGCAAATCGCCTGATGCCTCGCCTACTATCAAATAGTATTTCATACTTCCAGATTCCAGTTTTTCAACTCATTCATCATCCCATAAGCAGTCACATCAATTTGGGTCGGAGTTACCGCCACATACCCATGTCCTAATGCCCAGTGATCCGAATCTTCCGCTTCCGGTTCATAGTTATCAAACTCTCCGGTCAGCCAGAAATACTCTCCCCCCCGAGGATGCAGACTACGCTTCCATTCATTAATCCAAGCCCCATTCGTCTGACGGCAGATGCGTACCCCTTTCAAGGAAGCTGTATCCGGAAAGTTCACATTCAAGCAAATCCCCAAAGGCAAGCCATGCTCCAGGACCTGCTCAGTAATACGGCGTATATAAGGCAGCGATGAAGAGAAATCAGCATCCGCAAAATGATTACATAATGAATATCCGATAGAAGAGATCCCCTTCAGACACCCTTCAATCACTACCCCCATCGTACCGGAATAATGCACATTCACTGAAGAATTATCACCGTGGTTTATTCCACCTATCACCACATCGGGACGACGGGGAACCACCGTATGCAATGCCAGTTTCACACAATCTACCGGTGTGCCCGTACATTTATACACAGTCAAATCCTCCTCTTCACGTACCTTGTAATACTTCACAGGATGCTCGGAAGTGATCGCCCCCGAAGCTCCCGAACGAGGACCGTCCGGTGCCATTACGATTATCTCACCCATTCCACGCAACCCGCGTATCAATCATTCAATCCCTTAGCTTCCACGCCGTCATCATTTGACAGCAATATCAACGGTTTTTCTTTCTTCATATTTTTCCACTCTTTTTCTCGGAGCGTAAAGATACAACTCTTTGCCGGAACTACCCCTCACCGGAAAAGAAAATTATCTTAATGTTCTACAACCCAGTGCTAAAAATAGAATAGAATTGAATGAAAATTTCTATCTTTGCCGCCGTTGAGTTATTAACAAAACCAATGAGTTATCAAACAGTTTTGCTAATGTCTGCCGTTTTTTATAGGTGCAATCACCTATTATTTGTTACTTCGCAGCGAGAAAAACTGATTAATATGGGAAAAAATTATTGCTTTAGCCAATCAAAAAAGGTGGCGTAGGTAAAACTACCACAACGATTAACCTCGCAGCTTCTCTGGCAACACTGGAGAAAAAAGGTGCTGGTTATTGATGCAGACCCTCAGGCCAACGCATCATCAGGATTGGGTGTGAACATCAAAGAGGTAGAATGCTCTATCTATGAATGTATTATCAACGAAGCCGATATACGGGAAGCAATTTATACCACCGACATTGACGGACTCGACATTGTTTCTTCACACATCGACCTGGTTGGCGCAGAAATAGAAATGCTGAACTTGGAAGACCGCGAGAAGATCATGAAAAAAGTATTAGCCCCAATGCGGGACGAATATGACTATATCCTGATAGACTGCTCCCCCGTCGTTAGGCTTGATAACAATCAATGCGCTGACAGCAGCCGATTCAGTGATTATCCCTGTTCAATGCGAATATTTTGCATTAGAGGGCATCAGCAAATTGCTGAATACCATTAAGATTATTAAATCGAAACTGAATCCTTCACTGGAAATAGAAGGCTTCCTGCTGACAATGTTCGATTCACGTCTGCGTCTGGCCAACCAGATTTATGATGAAGTGAAACGCCATTTTCAAGAATTGGTATTCAAGACAATTATACAGCGTAACGTCAAACTGAGCGAAGCTCCCAGCCACGCATTCCTGCAATATTGTATGATGCCGACTCTACCGGAGCCAAGAATCATTTGGCATTGGCACAAGAAATTATAACACGTAACAGTAAGTAAACAATGGCAGTACAGAAGAAATTTGCTTTAGGACGCGGGCTTGACGCACTGATCTCGACTGAAGAAGTAAAGACAGCCGGCTCATCTTCTATCAACGAGATAGAACTGAGCAAAATATCCGTCAACCCTAACCAGCCGCGTCGTGAATTTGATCCGGTGGCGTTACAGGAGTTGGCCGACTCTATTGCCGAAATTGGTATCATCCAACCCATTACGTTGCGTCAACTGAGTGAAGACTCTTACCAGATCATAGCCGGAGAACGTCGTTACCGCGCCTCCATACAGGCAGGACTTAAATCTATTCCGGCATACATCCGCACAGCCGATGACGAGAATGTAATGGAAATGGCGTTGATTGAAAATATTCAGCGTGAAGATTTGAATTCATTGGAGATTGCACTGGCTTATCAACATTTATTGGAACAATATGCATTGACACAGGAACGGCTGAGCGAACGTGTAGGGAAAAAACGTACCACTATCGCCAATTATCTGCGCCTGCTGAAACTTCCGGCCCAGATTCAAGTAGCATTGAAAAACCGCGAAATAGACATGGGACACGCCCGTGCCTTATTGTCCTTAGATGATCCTAAGACCCAAATACGTATCTTTAATGAAATACAGTCACAAGGCTATTCTGTCCGTAAAGTGGAAGAAATTGTCAAGGCACTGAGCAGTGGCGAGACAGTGGACAGCGGTGGGAAGAAGATCAAACCGAAAGGCTCCAAACTATCCGAGGAATACACTTTGCTGCAAACCACCTCTGCGGATTCTTCGGTTCGAAAGTACAGCTATCATGTACAGCCAAAGGAAAAGGCAAGATCAGTATTCCGTTCAATAACGAAGAGGACTTGGAACGAATCATGGAAATACTGGATTCACTGAAAAAGAAAGAATAAAGCGTTATTACTACATTGAAAAGAAGAACATCCACATATAAACTGTTTACATTCCTGCTTTTATGCCTTATGATGCTGGAAGCATGAATGTTCACGCCCAAAAGGCACGCAACCGCCGTATGGGTATAAAGACAGATTCTATTATACAAGTCAAAGATTCACTTGTCATTGACAGCCTGAAACTGCTGGAAGAACGGCAAAAGATAGAAAATATGGAAGCACCTGTTGATACTGCCGCTTTAGTCCGTAAAAATGATTCCATACAGAAAGCAATGGCTGCCGAAACAAAACCCCGGTTTATCCCGAACTCCAACCGTGCCATCTGGCTGGCGTTGGTAATTCCCGGCGGAGGACAGATATACAACCGTAAATATTGGAAACTGCCGATAGTATATGGTGGTTTTGTGGGATGTGCATATGCGCTGACCTGGAACAACAGAATGTACAAGGACTATTCTCAAGCCTATCTGGATATTATGGACGATGACCCTGATACCAAAAGCTACGAAGACTTCCTGCCTCATGGCATGAGCGCGGAAGGTATGGAGGACACCTTTAAAAAACGAAAAGATTTCTATCGCCGAAATCGGGATTTAAGCATATTCTGTTTTATCGGTGTATATATACTGTCTGTCATAGACGCATACGTGGATGCCGAACTATCTGATTTTGACATATCCAAAGACTTAGGTCTTCAAATACAACCTGTTATTTTTAATGACGGCCGGAGCAGGATACCTAATACAATAGGCCTGCAATGCAGCTTCAAATTTTAATCGCATGAAAAACTTTTTAATTGGTTTATTTACATTTATAGGAACAACGGGAATAAGCGCACAAACCCAAAGTATTACCGTTCACTCGCAAACTACAGGAAAAGAAGAAATTATTGATGTTCCTGAAAGTATGCAGTCAGAAATGGACAGTCTTTACTGGGACTGGCAATCTAAGAATCACATCACATTGGGAGAGAACTGCACAATGGCCTCTACCAACCCTGTTGTAAGTGATTCCATCTATATGGATCGTCTGTCACGTATTCCCTCTATCATAGAAATGCCTTACAATGAGGCAGTACGCAAATTCATTGATATGTATGCCGTCCGTCTGCGCAATAAAGTATCCTTTATGCTTGCGGCAACCAATTTTTATATGCCTATCTTTGAAGAAGCACTTGATTTATACGACCTTCCTCAAGACTGAAATATCTGCCGATTATAGAGTCCGCCTTAAATCCTGTCGCTGTTTCCCGCCAGGAGCTACCGGCTTGTGGCAGTTTATGCTGGGTACAGGAAAAATATACGGGCTGAAGAACAATAGTCTGATAGACGAAAGACGGGACCCGGTCAAATCAACTTGGGCGGCAGCACGTTACCTGAAAGACCTGTACGACATCTATCAAGACTGGAATCTGGTATTGGCAGCTTACAACTGCGGGCCGGGCACTATCAACAAAGCCATACGCCGTGCCGGAGGAGCCACGGATTATTGGACAATCTACAACTATCTGCCCAAAGAAACCCGTGGGTACGTTCCTGCTTTCATAGCGGCAAACTACATCATGACCTATTATTGCGAACATGGCATCTGTCCCATGGAAACACAGCTTCCCAACGCTACAGACACCATTCACATTAACAAAGACCTCCACTTACAACAAGTGGCAGAAGTATGCAACATCAACCTAGACCAGCTTCGCAGCCTGAACCCCCAATACAAAAAGGACATTATTCCCGGTAACAGCGAGTTGTGCGCACTTCGTCTGCCCAATAACTTTGTCAGTACTTTCATTGACCGCCAAGACAGCGTGTTCGCTTATAAGCCCAATGAATATCTGACCAAAAGAAAAACGGTAGCCATCAAGGAAACAACCAGTAGCAGAAACCGCTCATCCAAGGGAACTCTTTATCATAAAATCAAACAAGGAGACACATTGGGAGGAATTGCTGCCAAATACCACGTATCCATCAGCCAATTACGTAATCTAAACGGTATAAAGGGCAATAATATCAGAGCCGGAAGAAGTTTGCGGATCAGATGATTGATAAAAAATACAGATTTAACACTATACATTTTCTGAAAATACTTGCTTGAATATGTTTTTTGTATATTTTTGCAGTATAGATTATAGGAGGCAAAGATATGACGGATGAAAAGCAGACTCAGGAACAGGCGGATGAGGAAATGATAAACCAAGGGTTTCAGGAACTTTTGGACAGTTATCTAGCGACCAAGCACCGCAAAAAAGTAGAAATCATCACAAAGGCATTCAATTTTGCCAAACAAGCACATAAAGGAGTAAAACGACGCTCGGGTGAACCATACATCATGCATCCCATAGCCGTTGCTAAAATTGTATGTACCGAAATAGGACTGGGATCAACTTCCATTTGTTCGGCTTTACTGCATGATGTGGTTGAAGATACAGACTACACTGTGGAAGACATTGAAAATCTGTTTGGTCCTAAAATCGCACAGATTGTAGATGGCCTGACTAAAATATCCGGCGGCATATTCGGAGACCGGGCTTCCGCACAAGCCGAGAATTTCAAGAAATTGCTACTGACCATGAGTGATGACATCCGGGTTATCCTCATCAAAATAGCCGACCGTCTGCATAATATGCGTACACTTGGCTCCATGCTTCCCAACAAGCAATACAAAATTGCCGGAGAAACCTTATACATCTATGCGCACTGGCTAACCGCTTGGGGTTAAACAAAATAAAGACAGAACTGGAAGATCTCAGTTTCAAATATGAGCATCCGGAAGAATATGCACAGATAGAATCCAAGCTACAAGAGACACAAGCGGAACGCGAAGAAGTATTCCGTGAATTTACAGCACCTATCCGCGCACAACTGGACAAAATGGGTATCAGCTATCAATTGATAGCACGAGTCAAATCCCCTTATTCCATCTGGAACAAGATGCAGACCAAGCATATCACATTTGAAGAAATATATGATATCCTGGCCGTCCGTATCATCTTCTGTCCCAAAAATCCGGAAGAAGAACTCAACGAGTGCTTTAACATATACGTATCCATATCCAAGATTTATAAACCGCACCCAGACCGCTTGCGCGACTGGGTAAGCCATCCTAAAGCCAACGGCTATCAGGCACTTCACGTAACTCTGATGAGCAACAAAGGCCAATGGATAGAAGTGCAGATACGCAGCGAGCGGATGAATGATGTAGCCGAACAAGGCTTTGCCGCACACTGGAAATATAAAGAAGGCGGAGGCAGTGAAGACGAGGGCGAACTGGAAAAATGGCTGCGTACCATCAAGGAAATTCTGGATGATCCGCAACCGGATGCCATGGACTTTCTGGATACCATCAAACTGAACCTGTTCGCTTCTGAAATATTTGTCTTCACTCCGAAAGGTGAAATCAAAACGATGCCGCAAAACTGTACGGCACTGGATTTTGCATTCTCCATCCATACATTCTTGGGCAGCCATTGCATCGGAGCTAAAGTCAACCACAAGCTGGTGCCCTTGAGCCACAAACTGCAAAGCGGCGACCAGGTGGAGATTCTTACTTCCAAATCACAACATGTACAGCCTTCGTGGATAAACTTTGCCACCACTGCAAAAGCCAAGGCTAAGATACAGGCCATACTGAAACGCGAACAGCGAGGTATGCAGCAGGCCGGTGAGGAAATGTTACGGGAATTCTTCTCCAGGGAGGGAGTAGAGTACACTCCCGAAAACATACGAAAGATCTGTAATCTGCATACCCTCAAGACACAGGAAGAATTGTTTGCAGCCATCGGATTCAAAACAATCATTCTAGGAGAAAACGATAAAAACGAACTGAAAGACAAACCGGTTTCCAAGTAACTGGAAAAAGTATATCTCTTTCGCTTTCGGAGGCAGCAAGACAAACAAGGAGAAACCGACAGAAGAGAAGGTTCCCCTACCAAAGATAGATAGCAAGAAAATATTGAAACTGACTCCCGAAGCTATCCAAAAGAACTATGTGATAGCAGAATGCTGCAAGCCTATTCCGGGAGATGACGTTTTGGGATATATAGGCGACAATAATCGTATCATCATCCACAAACGCCAATGTCCGTTGGCTACCAAACTGAAAAGCAGTTATGGCAACCGCTTGTTGGCTGTCCAATGGGAGACTGGAAAGTCCTTGTACTTCCCTGTAAATATCTACATAAAAGGTATTGACCACATCGGTCTGTTAAACAAGGTAACAGAAATCATTTCACAACAATTGAATGTAAATATCCACAAGTTGAATATTGAAAGTAACGATGGTATCTTTGAAGGAAGAATACAGCTATTTGTGCACGATGTGGATGATGTAAAATCCATCACTACCAACCTAAGGAAAATAGATGAGATAAAAACCGTCACCCGTATCGAAAAGTTCGAAGACCAGCCGAATTAACCAATACCAGTTTCACCGCAGATTACACTGATTTGTCCATAACGATTATCTGCAACTCGTTTTTAATCCGTGCAATCTGTGGTGAATATTCTTAAGTCAGGTAATCCAGTTCTTTACGCATACTAACCAATTCCTCACGTATCAGTTTCAATCTGTCCAAAATCTCCGTAGTACGGATAGTGGTTTCCCTGTTCATCTTCAGTTTCTGCTTGGCCCCCTGTAAAGTCATCCCTTTCTCTTTCACCAGATGATAGACCAGCCGGATATTCTCAATATCCTCTTTACGATACTGACGGACATTCCCTCCCGCCTTCTTGGGCGAAATAATAGGAAATTCCTTTTCCCAATAACGCAACAAGGATTCATTTACATCAAACATCTTCGCCACTTCCCCAATGGAATAGTAAAGTTTCAATTCTTTATTCGGATTATAGGCCATGGTAAATTAAAATTAAGAATTAAAAATTCACGGCTAGTCAAATACCTTACCGTGATTGGCTGCAATCTGTATCATCTTGTCATAATCTTCCGCACTCAAATCCATGAAATAATAATTCACAGGATTCTGCACTTTTCCTTTCACGTGCACTTCATAGTGCAAGTGCGGCCCGGTACTCTTGCCCGTATTTCCTACCTCCCCTATCACTTCCCCACGTACCACCTTTTGCCCCGGGCGAACCTTATACTTGCTTAAATGTGCATACCAAGTCACATACCCGAAACCATGATCCACCTGGATCAGATTTCCATAACCGGTTTCCCATCCCGCCTTTACCACCGTTCCGTCTCCCGTAGCATAAACAGGAGTACCTATATTGGCAGAGAAATCCATTCCCGCATGAAACTTGGCTGTTTTATAAATAGGATCTATACGTACACCGTAACCTGAAGCCGTCTTCTTCAAATTCTTATTGGATACCGGCATTATGGCCGGAATACATTTCAGCATCTCGTCATGATTCTTGCACAAATCCACCACCTCGTCAAAAGACTTGGACTGGATATAAAGCTGCCGGTTCAACATATCCAGCTTCTGAGTGGTATTGATAACCAGATCGGCATTCGCCATATCCCGCAACTGTTCATAGCGGTTTGTCCCCCCATAACCGGCCTTACGGACTGCATCCGATACAGGATCGGCCTGCAACACCACCCGATACAAATTATCATCACGCTGCTGGATATCCTGCATCACCCCCATAGCCTCATCCAGACGATGGGACAACACATTATACTGGGCCAGCAAACGGGTATTCTCTATACGGAGCTCCTTCTCGGACGGAGAACCAAAGATCAATAATAAGATAATGAAACTGCCTGCCCCCAAGCCCATTCCCACAAACAAACGGCGCAAGATGCTTAAGGCACGCTGCCTCACTGTAGGGTAAATGCGGTCATAAGTTCGGGTCTTAGGATTATAAATATAGTAGACTTTACGCATCTAATTCTGCTTTTTGAAGTTTTTAATGCACAACACATCAATATTTTGCACAATTCTTGACGACAAAAATAATAAAACCAATTATCTTTGCAAATCCTTTTTGAGAATATTAACTAGAAGACAATATATTATAAGCGACATGATGACAGCTAAAGAAATTAGAGATTCTTTCAAAAGCTTTTTCGAGTCGAAAGGACACCAGATTGTCCCATCGGCTCCGATGGTCATTAAAGATGACCCCACATTGATGTTCACCAATGCAGGTATGAACCAGTTCAAAGACATTATTCTGGGCAACCACCCGGCCAAATACAAAAGAGTCGCGGACTCACAAAAATGTTTGCGTGTAAGCGGCAAGCACAATGACCTGGAAGAAGTGGGACATGATACCTACCACCATACTATGTTCGAAATGCTGGGCAACTGGTCTTTCGGAGATTACTTCAAGAAAGAAGCTATCGGCTGGGCATGGGAATATCTGGTAGATGTACTGAAGATAGATCCGAAAGATCTGTATGCCACCGTATTCGAAGGAAGTCCCGAAGAAGGACTGGAACGGGACAACGAAGCCGCCTCTTACTGGGAACAGTTCCTGCCGAAAGACCATATCCTCAATGGCAACAAACATGACAACTTCTGGGAAATGGGTGATACAGGTCCCTGCGGCCCGTGTTCCGAAATCCATATCGACTCACGTTCGGAAGAAGAAAAAGCTCAAATCCCCGGCAACCAACTGGTAAATAAGGATCATCCGCAAGTAATCGAGATCTGGAATCTTGTATTCATGCAGTTCAACCGCAAAGCAGACGGTTCACTGGAAGGTCTTCCCGCCAAAGTGATCGATACCGGTATGGGATTCGAACGTTTGGTGCGCACACTGCAAGGCAAGACATCCAACTATGACACTGATGTGTTCCAACCGATACTGAAAGCCATTGCCGAAATGGCAGGAACCACCTATGGTCAAGACAACCAGAAAGATATCGCCATGCGCGTTATAGCCGACCATATCCGTACCATCGCATTCTCAATCACCGACGGCCAGTTGCCCAGCAACGCAAAAGCCGGCTATGTAATCCGCCGTATCCTCCGCCGTGCCGTCCGTTACGGATATACTTTCCTGGGACAGAAACAAGCATTCATGTACAAGCTGCTGCCTGTATTGATTGAGAATATGGGCGAGGCCTATCCGGAGTTGAACGCACAGAAAACACTGATCGAGAAAGTGATCAAAGAAGAAGAAGAATCTTTCCTGCGCACACTGGAAACAGGTATCCGTCTGTTGGACAAGACTATGAACGATGCCAAAGCTGCCGGGAAAAAAGAGATCAGCGGTGTGGATGCCTTTACATTATATGACACTTTCGGTTTCCCCCTCGACCTGACAGAACTGATTCTCCGCGAAAACGGCATGACTGTAAACGAAGAAGAGTTCAACGCCGAAATGCAGAAACAAAAAGAACGCGCCCGTAACGCGGCAGCCGTTGAAACCGGCGACTGGATCACCATAAAGGAAGGTGACACCCACTTTGTAGGTTATGACTTTACCGAATATGAAACCAGCATCCTGCGCTATCGCCAGATCAAGCAGAAAAACCAGACACTGTATCAAATTGTACTGAGCGATACTCCTTTCTATGCCGAAAGTGGTGGTCAGGTAGGTGATACAGGGGTGATCGTAAGCGAATTCGAAACCATTGAAATCATTGACACCAAGAAGGAAAACAACCTTCCTATCCATATCACCAAAAAACTGCCCGAACACCTTGACGTTCCGATGATGGCTTGTGTAGATACAGAAAAACGTGCCGCCTGTGCCGCCAACCACTCTTGTACTCACTTGCTGGACGAAGCGTTGCGCCAGGTATTAGGAACTCACGTAGAACAAAAAGGTTCTTTGGTAACCCCTGAGTCATTACGTTTCGACTTCTCTCACTTCCAGAAAGTGACTGACAAGCAACTTCGTGAAGTGGAACATTTGGTAAATGCCAAAATCCGCGAGAACATCCCTTTGACGGAATACCGCAATCTTCCTATCGAAAAGGCAAAAGAACTGGGTGCTATTGCTTTGTTCGGTGAAAAATACGGTGATGAGGTACGTGTTGTCCAATTCGGAAACTCTATTGAATTCTGTGGAGGTACCCACGTTCCGGCTACAGGCAAGATCGGTATGGTCCGTATTATCAGCGAAAGCTCTGTTGCTGCCGGTGTGCGCCGTATCGAAGCTATCACGGGTGCCAAAGTAGAGGAATTGATGGATACAGTCCAAGATACGCTGAATGACTTGAAGGCATTGTTCAACAATGCTCCCGATCTGAAAGTCGCCATCCGCAAGTATATTGACGAAAATGCAGGATTGAAGAAGCAGGTGGAAGAGTTCATGAAAGAAAAGGGCGCCGCACTGAAAGCCAGACTGGTAGAGAATGCCAAAGAAATAAATGGTGTGAAAGTGGTGAAAGCCATCATTCCGATGTCTGCCGACGTAGTGAAAGATATTGCCTTCCAGCTGAAAGGTGAGATTCCTGCCAATCTGTTCGTTGTAATAGGTAGTGTGGACAACAACAAACCGATGCTGACTGTCATGATTAGCGAAGACCTGGTAAAAGCCGGACAGAATGCAGGTAAACTGGTCCGTGAAGCAGCCAAACTGATTCAAGGCGGCGGCGGTGGTCAGCCCCACTTCGCAACGGCAGGCGGTAAGAATCCCGACGGTCTGAATGCGGCTGTTGATAAAGTGATAGAGCTGGCTGCATTGTAATCTATTCGAATTTCGTCCATATTTCGTATATATCAAAACTCCGCCATCTGGTCTGAAAGCCGATGGCGGAGTTTTTTTATCTGGTTTACTAAGCCTTTTCTTCTTTATGGATAAGGGAAATAAAAAGGAAGATTTCTATCTCCCAAGCCTTTGGAGTTATCTCCATAACCTTTGGAGTTAACTCCATAAGCTTGGGAGTTAACTCCAAGTTATGGAGATAGAATACAAACGTTCAAAAAAGGCTTAGCCATAAAGAAAAAAAACATTAACCAAACGGTTGAAAACATATCATCAGTCATTAACACCTCACTGACTGCCCGCTCATTCCGTCTGCTCCTTCGGCCAGTTCACTAGATACAGAATTTCCGTAGCACGGGTGAAAGCCGTATACAGCCAACGGAAATAATCCGGAGTCAACATATCCTCCGTCATATAACCCTGATCCAAAAAGACCCGTTTCCACTGGCCACCCTGCGCTTTGTGACAAGTAACGGCATACGCATATTTCACCTGCAAGGCATTGTAATGAGGATCGGCTTTCATTTTCTTCATCCGCTCACGTTTCACTGTTATATCAGCATAATCCTCCAATACCGAATAAAACAACTTGTCATTCAATTCTTTAGGCAGTGCGGGTGTTTCAGTATGCAAGGTATCCAACAAAAGTTTCACCTCCAGTTCCATACCATCATAGTCGGGGAACGCCAGCACCACATCGGCAAAACGAAAGCCGTATGCCTCACGCACCCGACGGACACGGCGAACCACAGCTATATCTCCATTGGCTATAAAATCAATCTCCTTACAACCCTCCGTCCAAAAATAGTTATTCTTCGCCACCATCAGCAGGTCACCGCTGTTCAGCTCATCCTCCCGAAACAGAATCGTATTCCTGATTCCCTTATTATAAATATTCGCCCGTTTATTGGAACGGCAGACCACAATCGTTTCGTCCATACCTGCCTGACCGTAACAATCATTGATTACCTCAATCAGCTCACTACCAGAAACCATCCGGATATCCGGAAACCCTTCCACACGGACAGAAGGCAAAGTGAGAAAATTTTCCTCGGATATGTAGCGGCGCAATTCTGTCGCATTCCAAAGAATCCCCGAATCATGCATCTGACGGACCACCTCAGTGAGCTGCGCCTCATATACTTCCATGCCATACCCGCGTAACTTATCGGCCGAAAGAGCCGGACTCTCCTCCTCTCCCACCGGAGGAAGCTGCGCCGTATCTCCTATCAGCATCAGACGGCAACCTGTTCCGGCATATACATATTGAATCAAGTCGTCCAGCAAACGCCCTGTACCAAAGACCGCCCCCGCCAATCCGTCATTAGCGATCATCGACGCCTCATCCACAATAAACAAAGTATGCTGATGCAGGTTATCATCCAAAGAAAAGTTGTCCAGGTCATTTGAAAAGTTGCGCTGGCGGTAAATCTTCTTATGGATAGTATAAGCCGGATGCTGTGCATAATGTGAAAAGACTTTAGCCGCCCTTCCCGTCGGAGCAAGCAGAACACACTTTTGCTGTAACTGGTCCAAGGTCTTCACCAATGCTCCGATAAGGGATGTTTTACCCGTACCGGCATATCCCTTTAAGAGAAAAACCGAGTCCGATTGGCGGGAAAAGAGAAAATCTGCTAAAAATTTAACAGCTTTTTCTTGTTCTAAAGTTGGTTTATATAGAAAATTTCCCTTAATTTGCTGCACTAAATAACTATTAATCATAATTGCGTAATAAAAAGTTCCTTGAACTGTGCGTTATTAGATTTATTTGTTTTATTTTTGCGATGCGAATATAAACTAAAAAAAACACATATTTATCATGAAAACAGTTATTAATATTGTATTGGCTGCTTGCGTTATCGGTTTGATATACGTTTGCTACGGCAGTATCATGGGACCGATCAACTTCGATGACGCTAAAAAGACTAGAGAGAAACAAGTTATTGCACGCTTAATTGACATCCGTAAGGCACAGTTGGAATACCGTAACCTGCACAATGGACGATATACTGCAAGCTTCGACACCTTGATTGATTTCGTCAAAACTGCAAAACTTCCGTTTGTAAAGAAAGAAGGAGTTTTGTCTGATACACAACTGGAAGCCGGTATGACTGAAAAGAAAGCGATGGCAATCATCAACAAAGCCAAAAAGACCGGTAACTGGAAAGAAGTTGAAAAAGAAGGTTTGATGAACTTCAAACGTGATACTTTATGGGTTGCCGTAACAGATACAATCTATGCTCCGGGCTTCAATGCAGACTCTTTGAGATATGTTCCCTTCGGAAACGGCGTACAATTTGAGATGGTTACCCGCAGCGATACTACCAAATCGGGTGCTCCTTTGAACTTGTTCCAAGCTCAAACTCCGTATGAAACATATTTGGGCGGCTTGAATACTCAAGAATTGGCTAACCTTAAAGACCTTCAGACCAAATTGGGTAAATATTGCGGTTTAAGAGTGGGTGATATCGAACAGCCTAACAATAACGCAGGTAACTGGGAATAAGAATGACTGAACGTATCGATTTTACAAAATCGGAACAATATACATTATCCATCCGCCTCAGTGCGGATGGATTTTCTTTTTCTATCTATAACCCACTGACAGATAATGATTTCTGCTTTGTTCCGCATCCGGTCAACACCGGATATTCCATGACGGCCAATCTGAAAGATATGCTGACTAAAACAGAAGCGCTGAAGTATCCGTATAAACGGGTTAACATCTTGTATGACTCCCCCCGTTTCACCCCTGTTCCTTTGGAATTATTCGAAGACGAACAGATGGATACAATTTTCTATCATAATTTTCCTAAAGCTAAAGGAAATAACGAGATTGTACTTTGCAATGTCCTGGGAAGAAGCAATGTGGTAATACTTTTTGCTATGGACAAACATACCCATTTGTTACTGACTGAACATTTTCCTACAGCTCGTTTCTTCTCCACCGCCAGCCCGCTGACTGAATATTTCGCCCGGAAAAGCCGGTTGGGTAACAGCCGGAAACTATATACATACATACGCGAGCAACAAATGGAAGTTTTTTGTTTTGATAAGGGCAACTTATTACTGATCAACTCATTTCCATGCAAACAAACCACAGACCGTGTGTATTACCTATTATATGTATGGCAACAATTAAATTATAATCAGGAAAGAGACGAGCTGCACTTGACAGGAATATTAAAGGACAAAGAAGAATTACTGAAAGAGTTGCGCAATTATCTGCGCCAGGTATTCGTCATCAGCCCCAAAGCGGAATTCAACCGCTCCGAGATAAGTAAAATAGAAGAGATACCTTTTGACATGCAAACCTTATTATTATGCGAGTAATCAGCGGTATATACAAACGGCGCCGTTTCGATGTGCCTCATACATTCAAGGCACGTCCGACAACGGATTTCGCCAAAGAGAACCTTTTCAATGTATTAAGTAACAATTATTTTGACTTCGAGGACGGAGTTACAGCCTTGGACCTTTTCGCCGGTACGGGCAGCATCAGTATAGAACTGGTTTCACGCGGTTGTGACCGGGTTATTTTCAGTAGAAAAAAGATCCCCCAGCACCTTTCTTTCATCTCACAGGTGATGCGTGAAGTGAAGACTGACAAATGTTTTCCTATCCGTGCTGATGTCTTTAGATTTATAGACAAATGCAGCGAGCAATTTGATTTCATCTTCGCCGACCCTCCATACGCCTTGAAAGAGTTGGAAAGCATCCCCACCCGTATTTTCGAAAGCGGGATTTTAAAGGAAGACGGATTACTGGTACTGGAACATGGCAAAGAGAATCATTTTGAGGATGACCCCCATTTTATTGAGCGCCGTGCATATGGCAGTGTGAACTTCTCTTTCTTCAAAGCAACGGTGCCAGCAACCGGACAATAGATTCTTGTGCTTTTTGATACCAAGGACGCTTTATCCATGTTTTTCTCTGCAACAGGATGGCGTCCTTCTGGTCTTGCAGGAAAATACCTTTCAACAGCAATGCTGAGGACGGATCATACATAAAGGCATTCACCTCAAAATTATGCTCAAAGCTACGGAAGTCCATATTTGTAGAACCTACCGTAGAAAGAGTATCATCACTGACCATCAGCTTGGAATGCAAAAAACCTTTCTGATAAAGGTAAATCCTGACACCCGCACGCATGATATCATCCAAATAAGATAACGAACCTAAATGTGTTATCCATGTATCGGCACGTGCCGGTATCATAATGCGAACATCCACGCCTGCCAAAGCTGCCGTTTTCAATGCCATCAGAATAGGTTCGGTAGGCAACAGGTAAGGTGTTTGTATATAAAAATACTTTCGGGAGCTGCTGATAGCTATCAGTAGCCCTTGCATAATATCCCGCCATTCGCCTACAGGATCGGAAGTGACAATCTGTATCAGAGCCTTTCCAAAGATTCCGACTTCGGGGAAATAACGGGAGGAAGTGATAAGAGTACGGTCTACCACATACCAATCGGTCAAAAAAGCAGTCTGTAACCCATATACCGCTTTTCCTTCTATTTTAATGTGAGTATCCCGCCATATCCCCCATGGAAAGCCTTTCATATAGCGCAAAGCAATGTTCATCCCTCCCGTATAAGCCACACGACCGTCGATTACTACTATTTTACGGTGATTACGATAATTTTACCTTACTGGTAAATAAAGGAAAACGGACTTTCAAAAAACTGCGTGCCTCAATACCTGCTCCCCGCATTTCATCAAAAAAAGCATGGGGCACTTTCCAGCAGCCCACATCGTCATATAGTAAACGCACTTCTACTCCCTGCCGCGCTTTATCTATCAACAAATCGCGCAGCAACCTGCCTGCCGGATCATCCTCAAAAATATAAAACTGCAAATGGATGTGATGCTTTGCCTTACTGATTTCTTTCATCAATGAATACAGCATGGAATAACCATCCGTAAAAACTTCCGTCGCATTTCCTTCAAAGGGCAAAGCATTATTCACTTTCCGGAAAAAACGCATCAACTGGTGCTGTTCATCAGGACACTTAAACGCCTTTTGCGCCTGATATTCTGCCATGGGACGTTTTATGAGACGGGTGAACCCTTTCTTGCTGATCAATTTCTCCTTACGTGTGCTTCTGCCGAAAAAGAAATAGAACACAAGCCCCACAATGGGCAGGAAAAAGAGCACAAGTACCCATGCCATTGTTTTAACAGGATTACGATTATCAAGTATCACTATAAAGATAGTTCCGATGATAATCACAAAATAAAGCACGTTAAAAGCAACAGCAAAGATTTCATTAAAGATACTCCACTCTACCATATAATTCCAGTAATTTACTTATAAGCAAACTTATAAAAAAATCCCAACTATAACAATATAGATTGGGAAAAGATTAAGATATAGTTTCATTTAAAAAGGACGCCGGCCATGTCTTCCCGGACCGGGACCAAACCGGGCCCACCGAATCCCCTATGGCTATTCATCATCTTGTCACGGGCGGCTTTACACCAAAAATATTCAGACGATAGATAAAATGTACCATACAATAACTGTTGATACTGTTGTATTCGGTAACCGAACGTACATCCGCAGTCAAAGAACGGCTGATATTGCTCTGTTGTTTTAAGATGTCGTACATTTCAAAACTAACAGTTGCAGCTCCTTTCAATAGACTTTGTGCTATTTGGGCATTCCAAATCAGTTCATTATTGTTCAAACTGGCATCATCATATCCTCTACGGGACTGGTTGGTGATATTAGTAGACAATGTCATCTGCCATGGTAAAGTGACATTGGTACTCGCTCCATATGAGAATGTATAAGGATTCTGGTTCTTTTCAGGACGCAGCTTGCTACGTTCCGCTGTATACTCAATAGAACCATTCAATGAAAATTCAAACCAGTCATTCCGATAGGACCATTCAGATTCTCCGCCAAAGTCAAACCGGTAGTCGTATTCTTATCATCATGCAATGTTTCCTTATTGTATAAGAATGCTACCTGATTCCGGTAGTCCACACGAGAAAAAGAATTTATAGTAAACTTTTTTATTCTTCAAAGCCGAATTAAAACCGAACAATCCAAACGCATTCCAGTTTCCATTGATATTCTGAGGAGTTGAAGTAGTACCACCCGTATTCTCATCATATACCGTACTATTACTGATACTATTCTGAGTAGCAGTGAAATTTACATGAGTCATTATGCCACGCTGCTTCTCGGCATTATAAGTGTTATAAAACAAACGCATGGTATGGGCAAACGAAGGCTTCAAACCTGGATTACCCACACGGATATTCAACGGATTGGAATTATCGACAATCGGCAACAGGTTTTCCATACTAGCTGGCTACTACGCCCACGATAAGTGATACGCAACTGACTTACTTTGGAGAAGCGATAACGAAAATCCAGATTCGGAGCAAAATTGAATACCGTTCTTGTGGTATCAGTCATGTAATCTCCCTTCTTATAGGACAATTTCGTATTTTGAGGCTGTAAGGACATGCCGGCACTCAACTGATATTTCTCCCGGATAAATCGTAGTCCCAAAGAAATATCATGATTAAAGTATTTATATTCAGCATCCTTACTCAAGCTATCCACATAAGCAGTTTCATAGTTTTCGGGTAATCCGTCATTTATATCCCAAGGATACCCCAAATCGTATGTCGATTTATCACTCTTGCTATTCTTATATTGGAATCTATAACTAAATTGCAGGAAAGTAGCCCGTGCTATAGGTTCGCTATAAGTAAACTGTGCTGTATAATTATAATTTTTAGTAGGCATCGTAATGTATTGATTACGATGTTCTATAGAATCCCCTCCTAAATAGTTCTTTATCTGATAATAACGGGTTTCCGATTGAGCATACTGATCGCTGTCATCATCTCCATATCCAAATGAACCACGGAATGTAATGTTACGTCCCTCATTATTCAGTTTCCGGTTCAGCTGCAATGTTGCATTAGCCGACAAACTATTTGATTTGGACAGATTATGTTCATTGGTAGCATTAATACGAGTATCCCTTAACGGATCATCAGACCCTATATTGTCAAAGTTCAAATAATCATTGGGATTTACCACATACTGATAAGGATCCTCATTAAAAGTACCTGACTCTGCAACTGAAGCTCCCCTTGTCTTATCATAAGAAACATTCGGCCGGAAAATAATATTGGTCATTGAATCGGGACGCCATTCCATACGGAAATCTGCCTTGAAACCTGTTTCCTTATTACTATTGGCTTTGTTTGAATTGGAATAAGAATCCCCCGACTGCAAAAAACGCTGTGAAGATCCGACTGTTACTACATCTGCATCACGATAG
>ENA-OQCF01000140-OQCF01000140.1-human-gut-metagenome-genome-assembly--contig:-NODE-140-length-26616-cov-9.144739_pt1 | contig 26616 bp, 27 predicted proteins | sample MGYA00242756_ERZ504573 | MGnify/ENA primary metagenome ERZ504573 (study PRJEB26092, sample SAMD00036240) | human gut metagenome | host: Homo sapiens | study: EMG produced TPA metagenomics assembly of... | reverse complement strand
GGCACCCAGCGGGGGCCACGCTGGCCCTCCCAGCGCTCGCGGTCCTCCCCCGCCTCGATAAGCTCGATGTCGCCATCGGCACACCACCGGCGCAGCTCGTCCAAACGCCGCTGCCATTCATCGCGAGGTTGAATATTAGGGTTGGTCCAGCAAATCGTGGGTTCAAACCCCTCCTCGCGCAGCAGACGGACCGGCTCAAGCGAGCACGGCGCACAGCAAGCGTGCAACAACAACGGCTTCATCAACATCCCCGTCCCAGAAAAATCATCCCAAAAAGACTACCTTGCGAAAAAGCGCACGCCAAAGGACGTGTCCTCGCAGGCGACAATGCGGCGGTCGCGCAAAATGGTCCGCACGTAATACCAGTCGCCCACACAGCCCGACAAATGCAAGCCGGCAGCCAGGTAGCACAGCAGCGGATAGCCCGAGAACGCAAACCCCAGGGCAAACGCCGCCGTCACAACAACCGTCGGCGCCAGGCAAACCGCCACGTACCGCCGGCGCGAATACACGACACCCTCGGCGCAGGCATAGATCATCGCCGTCTCGCGATTCGCCCCAAAGGTCACCTGCGCGCCCGCAGGCGCCAGCAGCTTAAAAAACACACCGTGCACCAGCTCGTGCACGGCAAATGACGCCGCCGAAACCGCAGCCAAGCCGACCAGCCAGCCCAAAACGGCCATCCAACCGCCCGCGTCAGCCGCATCCAAGTCCGCGGGCCCACCCAGCAGCATAAACACCGGCACCAGGCACACGGCAAATGCGCCAAGCACTGCCATCCCCCACACAAAGCAGGCGTGCAGAAAATCCTCGTCCTCAAACGCATGTATGTTGGAAATCTCATTCATAGCATCTTAGGATAGCGCCCCTGCCACGTACCCGTCCGCATGTGCGATAATGTCGAACGATATGCACGAATTGACCACCGCGTCGCCAGGCCTTGCGCCCGGCCGCGCTCTCACCATATGCGAAGGAGTCCCATGGCATCCAAATACTCCATGAACGACCGTCCCAGCTGGCCTCGCCGCGCCATCGTTACCGCCGGCGAGCCCTACGGCAACAAGGGCCTTCACTTTGGCCACGTCGGTGGCGTCTTTGTCCCGGCCGACTTCTTCGCCCGTTTCCTGCGCGACCGTCTGGGCCGCGAGAACGTCATCTTCACCTCGGGCACCGACTGCTACGGCTCGCCCATCATGGAGAGCTACCGCAAGCTCAAGGAGAACGAAGGCTACGACAAGTCCATCGGCGAGTATGTCGAGTCCAATCACTCCCGCCAGGCCGCGACCCTCAACAACTACAACATCAGCTGCGATATCTACGGCGGCTCGGGCCTTGAACCGGCTGCGCAGATTCACAACGAGGTTACCGCCGAGATTATCGAGCGCCTGCACGAGCAGGGCACCATCTCCAAGCGCTCCACGCTGCAGTTCTACGACGCCAAGCCGGCACGTTCCTCAACGGCCGTCAGGTGATCGGCCGCTGCCCCATTCAGGGCTGCAAGTCCGAGAAAGCCTACGCCGACGAGTGCGACCTGGGTCACCAGTTTGAGCCCGAGGAGCTCATCGCGCCCAAGAGCCAGCTCACCGGCGAGGTACCCGAGCTGCGCCCGGTCGACAACCTCTACTTCGACCTGCCGGCCTACCTCGACTTTATGAAGACCTACACCGCTAAGCTCGCCCAAAACCCGCAGGTTCGCTCCGTGGTCTCCAAGACCATGGAGGAGTGGCTGCTGCCGGCACAGCTCTACATCCAGAACAAGTTCCGCGAGGCCTTCGACGCCGTCGAGGATCAACTGCCCGAGCACACCGTGCTGGAGCCCGAGGGCAACAAGAGCAGCTTTACCGTCACCTTCCCCAGCTGGAAGGAGCGCGACGACGCCCACGCGGTGCTCGCTAACGGCGGCGTGCGCTTCCGCAGCGGCAAGGCGCTCGTGCCCTTCCGCATCACCGGTAACATCGACTGGGGCGTTCCGGTGCCCGAGGTCGACGGCGTGAACGACGTCACCTGCTGGTGCTGGCCCGAGAGTCTGTGGGCGCCCATCAGCTACACCCGCACCGTGCTCGCCCGCGATGCCCGCGCCGCCGGCGTAACCGAGGGTATCGCCGCCCAGGACGCCGCCTCATGGGCGAGCCCGCCGCCGATTCCACGCAGTCCCCGCGCCCACCTATCAGCACAGCTCACTCGACTGGCGCGACTGGTGGTGCTCTGACGACGCTCAGATCTACCAGTTCATCGGTCAGGACAACATCTACTTCTACTGCATCGCGCAGACCGCCATGTGGGAGGCCCTGGGCTGGGACCTCACGCAGAGCACCGTCAGCGCCTGCTACCACCTGCTCTACATGGGCAAAAAGGCCAGCTCGTCCTCGCAGACGCCTCCCCCGCCGGCAGACGACCTGCTCAACCACTACACCTGCGAGCAGATGCGCGCGCATTGGCTGTCGCTCGGCCTTTCCGAGAAGCCGGTGAGCTTTAGCCCCAAGGCATACGACACGCGCGTGACCGGCAAGGACAAGGACGGCAACGAGGTGCGCGCCTGCGACGACAAGCGCGTTATCGATCCGGCCCTTAAGGAGAGCGCCCTTTTGACCGGCGTGTTCAACCGCCTGGCCCGCAGCTGCTTCTACGGCGTCGCCGTCAAGGAGGGCGACGAGAGCCCCTATCGCAACGGCTGCATTCCGGCCGGTGCCGCCTCTGCTGCCGTGGTCGAGGCTGCCGAGCAGGCCGCCCTTGCCTTTGAGCAGGCCATGTACAAGTTCGAGACGCACCGCGCGCTCGCCGTGTGCGATGACTACCTGCGCGCCGCCAACAAGCGCTGGAGCGATGCCTCCAAGGCCGCCAACAAGCTCGAGGGCGAGCCGGCCAACGCCGCCATGAAGCAGGCCCTGGTCGACGCCTTTACCGAGCTGCGCGTGGCGACCGTCCTGATGCACGGCATCGTCCCGGCCGGCTGCGAGCTCATCTGCGAGTACTTCGACGTCGACCCGGTCGCTTTCTTTAGCTGGGATAACATCTTTGCCTCCACGGACGAGTTTGTGGAGAGCCTGGGCGAGAAGCCCGGCGAGCACCGCGTAAAGCCGCTGCCCCCGCGCTTCGACTTTTTTAGCAAGCACGAGAGTCAGTACTAGGCAACCGCAACGCGCCCGGGAATGATTATTCTGGGACTGGGATTAAAAAATCATTCCCGGCGCCACAGTACAGTCTTTTTGTGACGGGGGTCATGGAATGATTTTTTAATCCCCGTCCCAGAATAATCATTTAGGTGGAAGGAAAGACGGATGTCCAAGCCGCGTCGTCGTAAGCAGAAAAAGCAGGTTAAGCCCGAGCTCAAGCTCAGGCAGTTTGCCGCTACAGAGCTATCCGACCAGCTTGCCGCCCAACACTCCGCCGCCGACCTGCCGCGCTTTATGGTCGACACGGTTGCCGGCGCCTACACGCCTGCCGATGCCGAGTTCATGATCGAAGGCTTTGGCGCCGCAGCCACGCGCCCGGTCACGCTGCGCGCCAACACGCTCAAGGCGACCGCCGAGGACATCGCCGCGGCACTCGACGCCGCCGGGATCGCCCACCGCTCCGTCGCATGGTATCAGGATGCCTTCATCCTGCCCGAGGCCCAGGTTTCCGACCTGTGGGACCTCGACATCTACCGCGACGGCAAGATCTACCTGCAGAGCCTGTCGTCCATGATGCCTCCTTTGGTGCTGGGCGCGCGTGCCGGCGAGGACATCCTGGACATGTGTGCGGCGCCCGGCGGCAAGACGACGCAGATCGCCGCCCTCACCCAGGGCCAGGCACACCTCACAGCCTGTGAGATGAGCATTCCCCGCGCCGAAAAGCTCGAGGCAAACTTGGCCGCCAGGGCGCCAAAAACGTGCCCGTCATGCGTATTGACGCACGCGAGCTTGACGAGTTCTTCCGCTTTGACCGTATCCTGCTCGACGCCCCCTGCACCGGTACGGGCACCGTCATCAGCGGCAACGAAAAGAGCTTGCGCGGCCTCACCGAGCAGCTGCTCGTCAAGTGCGCCCGCTCGCAGCGCGCGCTTCTGGACCGCGCCATGGGGGCCCTCAAACCGGGCGGCACGCTCGTCTATTCGACATGTTCAATCTTGCCGCAGGAAAACGAGGACGCCCTGCAAGAGCCTTCGACAAGCATATGGACTGCGAGCTCATCCCCCTCGACGGCACGCCGAGCGAAAGCGAAGCGCGTCGCGCCCAGGATGCCGGCGACAAGCCGCATATTGAGTGCAACGCCCTTACCGAGGCCATTGCCGCGGGCCACGTCTCGGCCATTGCCAACGGCATGCCCGGCACGCTGACCATTCCGCCCAGTCGCGACTTTGAGGGCTTCTATATCGCCCTGGTCCGAAAACGCAGCTAGCGCACGGATTCAAAACTCAACAAGCTATCGCCGTGCGCACTTGTCCTGCTGGTCACGATGCTGTTTAAGTGCCTCGCGTTCTTTGCGCTCGGCCTTTTTGCCTTAATGGCCGTGACCACAAAGTAGATGACCGCGGCGGCAACGATTGCGCCCACGCATAGGCCAATCGAGCCCAACATTGCCGAGAATTCCATACCGCGTCACCCCTCTTTTGTATACGGGACATTCAAGATAGCACCTCGATTCCCGCCACCACAGCTCCTTCACGTTCGCCGGCCCTTCAGTCTAACGGATGGCGCGGCGGGGAAAAATCAACTCGTCAAACGATTTAGCAACCGTAGCGCCGGTCGCACACTGCCGACCGCACAACATAGAAACGGACCGCCATGGATTCTCTCAACGATTTGAACGAGCGCGTCGACGCCTTTGTCGCCACCAGCTCCTTCGATACGCCTGCCGCGACGAACGACCAAGCCCCCATCGATGTTCCCGCTGAGGTTCACGAGGACATCGTCGCTTCGGTCGACTTCTCCGAGGTAGAGCTTGCAGACGAATTAACCGAGCCCCAGGTGGCCGTAACTCCCAACGGCCTTTTGCCCATGGAGCCGCTGCCCATCGACGGGCGTCTGCGCAAGGCGGCCCTCCGCATGCCCGATGAAATCGAGGAGGCCAGCGGCTTTACGCTCTTTGGCCGCCGCATCAAATCGCTCATCTACACCACCGACGTGGCGGTCATCCGCAACTCCAATGCCGACGCCGTGTTTGCCGTCTACCCCTTCACGCCGCAGCCCGCCATTACGCAGGCGCTGCTGACCGTTGCCGAGTGCCCGGTCTTTGTGGGCGTTGGCGGCGGCACCACCACCGGTAAGCGCTCCGTGCAGATGGCGGCCGTCTCCGAGATGCAGGGCGCGGCGGGCTGCGTGGTCAATTCCCCCGCTACCGCGAGATGGTCGAGCACATCACCAACATCGCCGACATCCCCGTCATCGCCACGGTCGTTCGCTGCGACGACGATGCTCACGCCAAGGTGCGCGCCGGAGCCAAGATTCTCAACATCGCGGCCGGCAAGAACACGCCGCAGGTCCTGCGTGAACTGCGCGAGCACTATCCCAACCTGCCGCTCATCGCACCGGGCGGCAAAACGCCCGAGAGCATCCGTGAGACCATCGCCGCCGGCGCCAACGCCATCATCTGGACGCCGCCATCGGCCCAGCAGCTGCAGACCGACATGATGCAGCGCTATCGCAAGATGAAGGAAGACGCCACGCCCGTCATCTCGCGCGACGATGTGCCCATTATCGACCAAGTTGCCGCCGCCGAGGTCAGCCAGGTCGAGAACATGAATCCCGATGTGCCGATCCCCGACGAAGTCATCGAACGCGTCGCTTCGATCCACGATCATATCGAGGAACGTCGCGCCAACCGCGGACTCAAGCCCTCGCTGCACGGCTTCTTCTTCCGCGGAAAGAAACGCTAGCCGCAACAGCAAGGCCCGTTCCGCAAACAATGGGACGGGCCTTTTTCTGTTATCGAATGTCAGGAGAACAGGCGTAGCCGTTAAAACCGTCAGCCAGCCCACAAACGTTAGTCCACGCGCTTGTCGCCCATAAAGAAGACGGCCACCGTGCCGGGGCCGGTATGCGAGCCAATCAGAGCACCGATGCTATTGATCTCAATCTTGCCTTTGAGCTGCGGAACCTGTTCCTCTATCAGTGCCGCAACGGCCTCGGCGTCCTCGCGGCACGCCGAGTGCGACATGATGCACTTGCCGAATAGTTCGCGCCGTCCTGCACATGCGCCATCACGGTCTTGGCCATCTCGGAGATCGCGCGCTTCTTGGTGCGAATCTTCTCGCGTGGCGCCAGCTCACCTTCGCAATCGACCGTCATGAGCGGGCAAATCTTGAGCGCCGTGCCGATGATCGCGCTCGCGGCCGAAATGCGACCGCCGCGCAGGCAACTCGACAGATCGGTCGAGAAGAACCAGTGGTGCAGGTTGAGTTTATGCTCCTCAATCCAAGCGGCCGTCTCGTCGAGCGAAGCGCCGCTATCGCGAACGTCGGCGGCACACTCCACCAGCAGGCCAAAGCCAGAAGACGCCGCCAACGAATCGATGACGCGCACCTTACCGCCCTGGGGATAGCGATCTGCGAGCATCTGCGCCGCAACGCAGGCCGATCCATATGTGCCCGAAATACCCGACGACAACGTCAGGTGTAGCACGTCTTTACCCTCGGCAACAAACGGCTCCCAAAACTCCTCGTACTCACCCACGCTCACCTGAGACGTCTTGGGCATAGCGCCCGCGGCAATCTGGGCAAAAAACTCGTCCGGCGTAATCGACTGATACAGATCGTCCGTATAGACAACATCGTCGATCTCGTAATGAAAACACACGACAGGGATATTGCGCGATGCAAAGAACTCACGGGTTCGATCGGCGGCGGATTCACAGGTCAGGACAAAATCACTCATATGAGGCTCCTTACTCATTGCTGCGCAAATTATCGCACAGCAAGTGTGAATACGGTACAAATGTCCGCTATTTACCAAATTGAACCAAAGGTAGTGAACATCTTTACCGTCATCATCTCTATCGATCCCGGAGGTATGCGCCTGCAAAAAAACGACCCTACGTCTCCACCCAACCGACACATCAACCTCAACTAAATCGATTTACCAAACCGTTCAGCCGACAATTCAGCCGCCGGCGCAAAATCGAAACAAAGCCGGCGCATACTGATAAACGTTTGACGCTGTTTATCAGTTTTACCAACCACATCGGAAGGTGCTTCATGGTCGCATTCGATCGCAATCCGCAAGACTTCAAGTATCTGCGTCTGCTGTCGAGACAGTTCCCCACCGAGCAATCCGCATTTACCGAAATCATCAACCTCTCGGCCATCCTCAACCTGCCCAAGGGCACCGAGCATTTTATGAGCGATGTGCATGGCGAATACGAAGCCTTTATGCACATCCTCAACAACTGCTCGGGCGTCGTGCGCGAGCATGTCGACGAGATCTTTGGCGACACGCTCTCCTTTGACGAAAAGGGCGAGCTGTGCACGCTCATCTACTATCCGCGCGAGAAGATCGATCTTGTCCGCAGCCGGCGCGAGGACTCGCCCACCTGGTACAAGACCATGCTCGACCAGCTCATTGTGGTTGCCCGCTCGCTTTCGAGTCGCTACACCCGCTCCAAGGTGCGTAAGGCCATCCCGCGTGATTACGCCTACATCATCGACGAGTTGCTGCACACGCATCCAGACGAGAACAACTACCGCGTGCGTTATCACGAGCGCATCATTGAGTCCATCCTGGAGACCGCCAGCGCCGACGACTTTATCGAGTCGCTTGCCTCGCTCATCAAGCGGCTCGCCGTCGACCACCTGCACTTGGTGGGCGACATCTTCGACCGCGGCGGCGGTGCGGCCAAGATTATGGACCGCCTGCTCACCTATCATTCGCTCGATATTCAGTGGGGTAACCACGATCTGCTGTGGATGGGCGCTGCGGCCGGTGAGCCCGCCTGCATCGCCACGGTGCTGCGCAACAACCTGCGCTACGACAATTACGAGATCCTCGAGAACGATTACGGCATCTCGCTGCGCGAGCTTGTCGCCTTCGCCGACGCCACCTATACCGCCGGCGAGTCCATCACCCCGCTGATCAAGGCCATCAACGTGCTGCTCTTTAAACTCGAGGGCCAGATTATCCAGCGTCACCCCGAGTTCGACATGACCGACCGCCTGCTGCTCGACAAGATCGATCACGACACCGGCACGGTCACGCTTACCGACGGCAGCGTGTGGCCGCTCACGACCAACGACTTCCCCACCGTCGATCTGGCGGACCCTTACGCGCTCACGCCCGAGGAGCAGCACATCATCGACAAGCTCGTGTCCGAGTTTGTCACTGCCGACCACCTGCATCGCCATATCGATTTCCTCTATACCCACGGCTCCATGTACAAGGTCGCCAACGGCAACCTGCTCTTCCACGGCTGCGTGCCGCTCAACGAAGACGGCACCTTTAGCAGCATGAACTGCCTGGGCACCTGGCACGCCGGCCGCGATTATTTTGATTTCTGCGACCATATCGCCCGCCGCGCCTGGCGCGTCGGCGACCGCGATGCCCTCGACTGGATGTGGTACCTGTGGATCGGCTTTAACTCACCCGCCAGCGGACGCGTGGTACGCACGTTCGAGCGCGCCTACATTGCCGACAAGAGCACGTGGGTCGAGCCGATGGACCGTACTATACACTCACCACGTCCTCGTCCGTTTGCGACGACATCATGCGCGAGTTTGGCGTCGCCCCCATGGCCTGCTCGCCGACGGGCCACATCATCAACGGCCATACCCCAGTCAAGACCACCAAGGGCGAGCAGCCCATCCGTGCCAACGGCAAGCTGCTGGTCATCGACGGCGGTTTCTGTCGCGCCTACCATCCCAAAACGGGCATCGCCGGCTACACGCTTATCTCGAGCTCGCGCGGATGCCGCCTCAAGTCGCACCAGGCCTTTACCACCGTTGCCGAGGCGCTCACCCGCAACATCGACATCGAAAGCGAGACCAACCGCTTTGACGAGGCCGACCGGCGCCGCATGGTGAGCGACACCGATACCGGCGTCAAGATTCGCAGCCAGATCCAGGACCTGCGCCAACTGCTCGATGCATATAGAAACGGTGCTATCGAGGAGCGCGCCTAGCCCCGCCTACGGGTTTGGCTAAACTTGCTGAGTTTGCCATCCCCACGGCGCTGCGGCGCCACCCTAAGGCAGGTGTCATGCAAAAGCTCCTTGCGCAGATCATGAAGTTTGGCGTCGTCGGCGTCGTTGCCACCGTCATCGACTTTGGCATCATGAATCTGCTCCACTACGGTCTGGGCCTCAATATCCTGATCGCCAACACCAGCGGCTTTATCGTCTCGCTCATCTTTAACTACGTCGCGAGCATGAAGTACGTGTTTGCGCACAAGGAGGGCATGAGCCGCCGCCGCGAGTTCATCATCTTTGTCGTGCTGTCCGTTATTGGCCTGGCGCTCAACGACGGCATCGTGCTGGCCCTCAACGCCGGCCTGGGCCTCGAGGCCAATATCGCCAAGATTTGCGCCACCGCACTGGTCATGGTCTACAACTTTGTAACGCGCAAGATTTTCCTGGAGGGCGAGCAGACCAAGTAGCCCAGCCTCCTCGTTGCACTACGGGGACCTGCGGATGACGCGTGTCGAGCGCCGTGCTGTTCGTGGGCCTTACTCGTTTACGGGAAGATTTGCAACGTTTGCGGATTACCTCTTGAATATTTGGCGAGTTCGTATAGTTCTCGCCAAAGACCTTACGTTTTCCATGCAAAAGCTCTAAAGTAACTCGTTGCTCGATTCGTCAACGCATTGGATGTGATTACGTGCGCAAGGCACTGGCACAACCTCATACCAAGCAGTTCCTCAAGTTCGCCGTCGTGGGCCTTATCTCCTTTGGCATCGACTGGGGCATGCTCATTGCGCTCGTCGAGCTGTTCCACCTCGACTTTTTGATGAGCACCACGGTCTCGTTTATCACGTCCGTCGTGGTCAATTACTGGCTCAGCATGAAGTACGTGTTCGACCACCGCGAGGGCATGAGCCGCAAGCGCGAGTTCACGATCTTCACCATCCTGTCGGTGATTGGTTTGGGTCTCAACGACCTGTATATGTTTGTGGGCGTCACGTTTTTGAGCATCGGCTACCAGGCCATGAAGGCCATCGCAACGTTCTTGGTCACCTGGTACAACTACTTCAGCCGCCGCTTCTTCCTCGAAGGCGCGCAGTCATAGTCGATTCGACATTTGCTTGAATATATAACCGGTTGGAATTCACGTTCCAGCCGGTTTTTTTGTTTGACGAGGCTGTCGAGGAAGACGTACGGGACGGGCCACGGTGCCGAAATGGGACGCGCCTTCCCCATGGGCGCCGTTCCGGAAAGCGCGTCCCAGATTGAGGCCTCAAAGCGGGACACAGTTTCCGCAACGCCACTCAAGCGGAAAGTGCATCCCGGAATCCGACCTCGGAACGGGACGCGGTTTCCCAATGGCCATCGAAGCGGAAACTGCATCCCGGAATCCGCCTCCAGAGTGGGACGCGCTTTCCGGTTGAGCCTCGATTGGGAAACTCCGTCCCATTCGCATCAAAAAACGGGCGGCCTGGATGTTTGTCCGAGCTGCCCGTTCCGTGCGTTATGTTGAGATCCCTAGCCTGTTACGTAATACCAGACGACGTTGTCGCCGTTGGAGAGAACGTAGTTGCTGCAGGCCGTCATGGGCGTCGAGCCGTTGACAGAGTACATCCAACCGCTCGTGCCGCCATACTGCTTCTCGGCCAAACCGCCGATCGCGGCGACATACGTGCCGTACGATGAGCCGTGTGCGTTGACGGAAAGCCCGAGCGCGCATAGGGCGTCGTAGACGGTGGCACCTTCGTTAAAGGTATAGGTGCCGCCGGCGGACACAGGATTGCCCACGGCACTCGACGTAACCGAGACCGACACAGTAACGTATCCAGACTCCTGCGAGCCACCCTGGCCGCCCGTGGAAGCGCCTCCGCCGTTAGAGGCCGTGGCCCCGCCAGACGACTGGCCACCGCCCGAAGAGGCACCGCCAGACGTGTTGGTCGTATCGGCAGCTCCGGTATTCTGAGAAACCGATGCTTCGCCAGACTTCTTGCCATCCTGCTCTTCGGACTTTTTGCCTTCCGAGTTTTTATCCGAGCTCTTGTTCGAAGACTCGGAATCGCCCTTGGCGTCACCCGAGTCCTTGGACTTATCTTTCGCATCGCCCGAAACCTTGGAATTCTTGGAGTCGGCCTTGCTAGAAGCAGCAGCCGAACCAGGCACCTTGGCATCATTGGCGACGACGCTCTCCCCCGTCACGGTCTGGACGATCCAATCAATGGACCAGGCGCCGCTCTCGGAGGGGTGGACAAAGCCCAGCGATACGACGATCAACGCGATACAAACCGCGGTCAGAGCGCCAAGCATCGCCTTGCGCCGCGGGGCGGACGCCGCCGAAGCGGCGCCCTTTTGCTTTGCATCGTCGAGCTGGATAAACGAGGAGTCGGGCTGCTGCCCGTTGGTCCCCTTGGGCTTATCGGGCATTACCGTCACCCTTGCCGCGCTTGGTCAGCATGAAGACGGCGATGAGCGCGAGGCCGATCACGCCGGCCGCGATGCCGACAATAGCGAGCGGGTTGAGGCCAGACTCCTGCGCGGAAGCCTCAGTGGACTTCTTGGCAGTGGTCGTGGAAGCGGATGCCTTGTCGGACTTGCCGTCCTTCTTGTCAGACTTCTTCTCGTCCTTCTTGTCGGACTTGTCGGAGTCCTTCTTGTCGGACTTGTTGTCCTTGGTCCCGCTCTTGGTCGACACCGTCGTCTTGGTCACCGGCTTCTGACCCGGGGCGACAGCGCCACCCTTCGAGCCGGAGCCAGTGCCCGCGCCGGTACCAGCACCAGTGCCGGAGCCGCTGCCACCGTTAGAGCCAGAACCGCCATTGCCGTCAGGGTTAACGGCGTTCTTGGTCCACTTGGCATACAGCGTCATATCGGCCGTCACCGGCGTGCTGAAGTCATACGCCTCCGTGCAAGCCTCATCGGTGTACCAGCCACCGAAGGTGTAGCCCTCACGCGTCGGATCGGCAGGCTTAACCAGCTTGCCGTCGGCCGTAGTCTGGAAATCGACCTTGGAACCCTCGCCAGTCTCGAACGAGACCTTAACGCCACCATTCAGCTTGAACAACGTGCCGGAATCGTTGATGTAGTAGAGGTTGCCCTTGGCGTCGCAGGCAATCGGCGAGTCGCAGTAGTTGTTGTGTCCCGTTGCGCTAAACGCACCGGTCGCCTGCGCGTCACCCAGCTTGTAGCGATAGACACCGCCGCCCGAGGTGTAGTTCACATAGTCGGAAGTCGCACCGTAGTTAACCGTGAAGTAGACATACGTGCCATCTGCCTGGGCGCTCACGAGCGGTGCGCCCTTGATGCCGCCGATGGGAAGCGCGGAGCCATCAGCAGACGAAACCAACGTCGTAGCAAAGTCATTATCAAGGTCGACAATCGCCAGCGCAGAGCCACCGGAAACCTCGCCGCCGACAATCAGCTTGTTGCCATACAGCGTAGGCATGCAGGCGCATCCCGTAAGACCCAGGTCGACGACGCGCTCTTCGGAAATGCGCGAAGCGGCATCCGCATCACGCGAACTACCGTCAGAAATCGCCAAAACGTGCAGCTTGCCATCGCGCGAAATCAGATAAGCATGGCTACCGTCGGCGGAGAGCACACAGGAGGAGTTAACGATAGCCCCAACGGAAACGCTTCCAAGCACAGCGCCCGAAGACTTGCTGAGCATCTCAACGGTACCGGCGCTGGTGGGAACCAGAATAAAGCCGTCACCCACGGTAGCGCCCGTCCAGTAATAACCCTCATCGGCGTTGACGTGCTGCCAGGAAACGGCACCGGTCAGGATATTGATGCGCGTCAGATGGCCGTTGTTATACACGCCCTTACCATAGTCGACATCAACGGTGCCGACATAGAGATAGTTGCCATCGACCGTCAGCTGAGAATTCGACTGAGCAGTTTTGCTCACAGGGTCGGTAACCCAAACCGTCGTGAGCGTATCGGCCGTCAGAGCCTGGACCGCACCGCCATCGAGCGGGACGATGACCAAGCCGTTCGTATAAATCGGACGCGTCGTGTAGCCAATCGCAGTCTTAAGATTCGACTCGGCCAGCACCTTGCCCGACTCGGCATCGATCTTAAGCAGGCGCTTGTTGACGGCGAGATACACATTGCCGTTTACGACAATCGGCTCGCTCGCGTTGGGGTACGTGGCGCCCGAATAGGCCTTCCAATCAAACGTCCAAGAGCTTGCCAGCGCGCCCGTAGGCGTGGACACGTTCTCGACCACCGCATTGGAATTGCCGCTCCAGTCGGCTTTCCAATCGGTCGGGCGCGAAGCGCTCGGATCAACTACGACTTCATCGGGATTAGGAACGGTATCGCCAGCAGCATAAGCCCAGACGATCTTGTCACCCGACTTGAGCACATAGTCGCTATCGAGCTGAGACCCAGGAACGCCGTTGACAAAGAACGACCAAGCACCCGACAGCTCGGTGCCATCAAGCGGAGAGACAAGAGTGTGAACGCCCCAATAACCAAATTGGTCGTACATCTTGGACTTGACGCCAACGGCATCGAAGTAGGCAGCAGAGGCATCCTTGATCGTCGTGCCCTCGACAAACACCTGCATCGAAGGATCAGTCCAGCGCTGAGCCTTATCGTCCTTCTTGCCGATGATCTCCATCGAAACGGAGACCTGACCAGGCATGGTGCCGTCGGAGCCATAGACCCAAGCAATCTCGTCGCTTGCCTTAAGCGTATAGGCGCCCGCACCAACATCAACAGGCTTGCCATTGACAAAGAACTGCCAATATTTCCAGGTGTTTTCGTCAACCTTCTCGCTCGAGAGGGTCACGTTCTTTTCGAACGGCGAGGTCAGCGACTCGAGATACCAGCCAAACGAGCTCTCCCCCGTTTTGGCGCCAATGCCAGACTTTTTAAAGATCTGCTCGGAAAGGTCAGCAGCGGTTGTTCCCTCGTCCACGAGAGCTGTCGTAGGCTGTGCCCACGTCTGCCGGGCGCCCGAAGCATCCTGGCCGATAACGGTGCAGCTTACCGAAAGCTGATCGGCAGGAGCGGGGTCGTTGTACTTCGAGTAGTACCAGACGACGGAGTCGCCGGCCTTGAGCGTGTAGCCGCCGGCGCCGACCATGGAGGACTTGCCGTTGATGAACAGCTGCCAGTACGCTTCGGTCGTCGGGTCGTAGGCGAGCGTGCGGCCGGAGTCGAAGGGCGACGTGATCGAATTGAGCGCCCAGCCCCAGGAGCCGTTGGGGTCGTAGTCCGCCTTGAGGCCGGTCTGCTTGAAGAGCTGCTCGGAGAGGTCGGCCGCGGTCGAGCCCTTCTTCAGCGTAATGCTCTGAGCGGCGGCCCAGGTCTGCTGAGCACCCTTGGCGTCGGTGCCGACGACCGAACACGTCGCGGAAACCTGCGTGGAAACCGTGCCCGTGGGATCCTCGTACACGAGCTCGAGCGTGTCGCCATCGCTCGGGTAGTAGCCCGTGGCATAAGAGTTGGCAGCCTTGCCATTAATATCAAAACGCCAGTACTTATAGCCGGACGCCGTGTTTTCCATCGCGAGCGTCTGGGACTTATCGGGGTTCGTAACCGAATAGGGAACGCCGCCGTCCGTGCTATAGCTATAGCCGGCGTCGTCAAGCACCTTGGCAAAGATGTCCCAGGCAGACATTTTTTGGGTACTCGACCACTCAAACGAGGCCGTCGGCACCCAGTCCACAAGGTCATAGGACTGACCGACATCGTGCTTGCTTACGCCTACAACCCTGACGTTAACGGAAAGAGACTTTTCGTCGGAAGAATTAACGAGCCAAGCGGTGCTCTTGACATCGTTGTTGCCGGCGTTTGCCACGACATAGGCGTATTTGCCCTCAGCCGAGGCGGGAAGCGTGATCGCGCCGGTCGTTTCGTCGGCGCCAAACAGCTCGTGGGCATTTGTGCCCTCAGCGTCATCGGCGAGATACCAGCGGTAATCGACGAGGGAGCCTCGGGGAGTGCCGTCTCGTAATCGCCCCAATCGCCCGTTGCCATGTAATTGGCAGTAGGGGTAAGCGTTCCGCCGACCTGTGCAAGGTTGCCGCTCGAAGCGACATTAACCGATGTCAGGGTATACGCCTTGGCATCTTCGCCCTTGACGATGGCATAACGCGTGGAGGCATAGTCGGTGTTGTAGCCACCGTCGACGATGCACTTGAGGTACTTGCCGACGTACTTTTGCGAAATTACGAACGACGGCCTGTGCGCGTTCTCATCCGTCAGCGTCGTGAACGGACCCTGGGCGCTATCGGCAATCTGCCACGTATACGTCAGTTGATCAGATGTAAGCTCGGCACCCTTTGTTCCTGCAGACGTCTTCTCGAATGCAGTAACACCGATCTTTTCGCCACTCTTGTAGACAAACTTGGCGTCATCGCTCTGATCGCCGACGATCTTTTTGAGATACGCCAGGAACAGCTCGTGCGAGCCTGCGGCCTTAACGGCCACAGCAGTAGTCGCCTCTACGGTGTTATCGCCCGCAGTGGCCGACACGCTCACCCAGCGCTTGGCGTAGTCATCGGGAATCGTAAAGCTGCTGTCGGTTTTGCCCTCGACCACATGCCAGTCGGTCTTCGCATCAAACGCAGAGGAAGACGGGTCGACAGAGGACCAACGCCACGTGTAGGTAACGCCCTCGGTAACCGGCTCAGACGAGTAATCGACCGCCTTGTAGGCGCACGCCTCAATCGTAGAGCCAGTGTCCTTGGCGCCCTTGCTCGCATTGGTAAATGCAACTGAATCGAGCGTCGTCGCGCCCTTGGGCAGAATGCGGCCCGCCTTGGTCTCACAGCTATCGGAGCCGGGGATACCCTTCTTGGCCTTTGCGACCACCTTGAGGTAGCGGTTCGCGCACTCCTTGGTAACCGTGAAGGTATCACCAGTTGCAACCTGCTCGAACGTGCCGTCAGCAGAATCGGCCACCCACCAAGAAAAATCGACCTTGTCGGAGCCATAGAGTCAGTCGGCGTGTCGTAGTTAAGGTAGTAGGCGGCAGCCTTAATCGTGTCACCGACGTTAGCGTTGGGGACGTTCTCATAATCGTCGCCAAATTCGGCGCCGTTATAGGCGAGAACGATGTGGCCTAACGCGATCTGGTCACTCGCGGCAACAGGACCGGCGTATTGTAGCCAACAGACGCGGGCGTCCCGAAAGAGCTGCTCGGACCGTACAGCTCCTGGCCATCGCCGACAACCTTAACGCGAATGTACTTGCCCGCAAGCTGCGAGGCGAGTTCGTCCGTAATCGTTAGCGACTGGCCGGTCTGACCGGGAATCACCTGATAGGCAGAGTCCTCGGCGTCGCGCGTATCGGACGCAAGCCACTGATAGGTCCAGCCACCCTGCGCCGCAATACGCTTATTGGGGACCGCTTCGCCGTCGTAGGCATTCGCCCAAAGTGTAGTGCCAGGGTTCAGTATCTCGGCCTTGACGGACGAATACGAGCTCGAATCGTCTGCCGAAGACTGGATGAGGACATAAGACTTTGCATCCAGGGCCGTCTTGGTAGGAACGGGTGCCTTGATGGTGTTCGTCGCCGTCAGCTTTTGGTTGTTGGCGCCCTTGGTCGGGCCGTAGATGACGTTACCGCTTGCATCGGTAATGCGTACGCGCAGGCACTTGCCGTTAAGCTGAGTACGCAGGGCATCGTCCAAAACGATCGATGCGCCCGTCTGGCCCTCGACAGGAACAAATGCGGAATTGTCCGCATCGCTCTTGTTGCTGATGTCGGCAGCAAGCCACTGATAGGTGCAGCCCGAAGCGCTGGCGCGCTTGCTGGACGAAGTCCAAACATTCGCATAGAGCGTAGTATTGCTCTGGATAAAAGCGGTGAAGTTAGAGCCAGCCCAACGAGAAGGCGACTGGCTTTTTCCGACGCTGACACCATTATTCGAGGAAAACGTATCAGCGGCACGAGACGCGGCTTGGCAACACTGGCTCGCTGGCCACCGCAGTCGCGTCGCCGGTCTCGGCGGTGGTGTCAGACGCCTCGCTCGCCGGGGTGGCCGAAGCAGGGTCTGACGCAGCGGGGTCGTCCGATGCATCATCGCTCACGTTGTCAGGCGCGGCCGAACCCGTATCCCCAGTTTCGGAGGAGCACCTGCAGCCGAATCGTTTGCGTCGGCAGCAGCCGCGGTAGTATCTGCAGTACCGTCCGTGGCCTGCGCGCCCTCGCTCGGCATTGTGGCCTGAGCCACGGCCTCGGCAATGCCCTCGGCGCCATCGGCCCACAGCTGGCCGGTGTGGTGCCAAAGGCCATCGCGAAGGCCAGGAATGCCACCAGGCCGCGCTTGGCTACGCCGCGCGCGATCGCCCCATGGCGACGCAACGAGGCGCGCTTGCGCTCGTCCTCAAACATATCCATTTGTCCCCCATTGTCTGTACTTGGAGCGTTGCCCTGAGGCTGCCCCACGTCATCGCGCATGCTGCGCTCGAGTTCCCCCATCGGGTCCCCCTTCCCTCCAGAGCCCTATGCACACCGGCGGCATACGCCGCAGCCGCATGCAAGATGGGAGGCGATCCGACTTAACCTTAACGGCTCGGGTACGTCGTCCGATCTGCGACGCGAGCATCCCGAGCCAAGAGGAATTACGGTTACTGGTACAGCCGGGGACTTGCACCCCGATTCTCCCAAATGCGCAGGAAAACCACGCATTCGTGCGTCTCCGCACCACCATCTAGGCCATTGATTATTACTGTCAGTATGGTATCACGCAAAAGGGCCCCGTACGCAGGCGAAGCCCAAGGTAAAAGCTATTGTTTGCGATAGGAAAGAGTTGGGTATGGAAGGGCGCCGTGGGACAAGACACCGTGCAGCTACGCTAGTGCTTGCCGCCGTGACTGTTGCGCCAGATATTGCGGCCCAGCATGAGCGCCAAAACCAGCGCGCTCACATAGCCAACAAAGCCGATGATCGGAATACCGAGCACAACAGGCTCGATGCGCGCATAGTAGACCACCGAGGAACCGATAAACAGGCCGGCAATGACAATGGCCATTGACATGCGGTCGACGATGCCGCCTATCTGACGCAGCGCCTTGTCGCTACTCATGAGCTGCAAGTTCAGCTTGAGCTGGCCGCGCGTGAGCATACGCGACGCCAAGCCAGATACTCGGCCGCCTCGAGCGAGCCTTTTGCCGCGCGATAGCTGCTCGCCGCAAAGTCGCGCCCCATTTCGCGGACGCGCGCATAGGCGCTCTTCTCGTTTTTGATGTGCGCTTGGATGATCTGGATCATGTTGACGTTGGGCATGTACTCGGTCAGCAGACCCTCGAGCGTCACCATGCCGCGGGCGAACATCGTCACCACGCTCGGCAGCTCAACGTCATTCTTACGCGCGAGGTTTAACAGCGAGGTCAAAAACTCGCCGATATCCAGGTCCTTAAGATCGAGTCCTGCAAAGTCGGCTACGATAAAGTCCAAATCGGACAAAAAGGCCGAATGGTCGAGCTCGGCCGAATCACCGCGCGTCACGGCAAAACGCATGAGCGAATCCTTGAGCTTGGGCACATCGCCCTCGGCCACGGCAAAGATCATATCCTTGACGATACCGCGGTCGTGGCTCGACATGCGCCCGACCATGCCCAGGTCAATAAAGTAGACAATGCCGTCCTTGAGGATGATGTTTCCCGCATGCGGGTCGGCATGGAAAAAGCCGTCGTCGAGCACCTGCGTCGAATAGTCCTCGACGATCGCCGAGCCGATCTTTTCCAGGTCATAGCCCTCGGCCACCAGGCGCTCGGGATCGGCAATGGAGATGCCGTCGATGTAGTCCATGACCACGACGTGTTCGGTGCAAAGGTCCAGGTAGGATTTGGGACACGAAACGCCATGCACGCTTTTGTGGAAGTCATAGAAATCGTTGAGATTTTTTGCCTCGGCCAAAAAGTTGGTCTCCTCGCGAAACGAGGTCCACAGCTCTTCGACCACGCCGTGTAAGTCAACAAACTGGTCGGTGTTGACGAACTTGGAAACGATGCGCACCACCGAACGGATGATGTCGATGTCCTGTGCCATGACCTGTTGCGCGCCGGGGCGCTGCACCTTAACGGCCACGTCCTCGCCCGTCACCAGGCGGGCACGGTGTACCTGCGCGAGCGACGCGCTTCCGAGCGGGTTGGGGTCGATCGCGTCGAACATCTGCCCAGGCGCTGGCCGTACTCCTCTTCCAGACAGCGGAGCACTACCTCATACGGCACCGGGTCTACGTCGGAGCGCAGGCGGCGCAGCTCGTCGCAAAACCGCTGCGGCAAAATCTCGGACCGGTTGGCCAGGATCTGCCCCATCTTGACGAACATGGGGCCGAGCTCTTCGAGCAGACGACGCAGGCGCACCGGCGTGAGGTTATCCCATACGCGGTACTTTTTGATCAGGCGAACGATCTGCCAATGCGTTCGCGGCGGCCTGCCGGCGTGAGCTGGTATTCCTCGTCCGGCGCCATCGCGTCGGGCTCTTCGGGAACCATATCGACAGCACGCGGCTTCTTGCGAGCGCCCGAGACGGCGGCATCGACCTCATCGACAACCGCCGCCTCGTCACCCAAGGGATCTAGATTGTTGTAATCGGTGGTGGAATCTGCCATCTGCGCTGCTACTCGGCCTCTTCGGTGTCCTCTGCATCGTCGGGCTCAACGGACTCGACGGGCACCGAAGTCACGTTGTCCTCGACCGAATCGACGATGTCGCGCACATGGGCCAAAAAGGCCGTGCGCTCGGGGGCGGTCATAACGCGGACGCGGGCCAGGATGAGCTCGTCGAGCACGCGCTGCGCCGCAGTCTCACCCTGCATGCCCAGACGCTCGGTCAGGTCGGAAATGGTGCCACCGGCCTGCTCGAACATGTCGGACACGCTGCGGGCGATATCGGGAGTGCCGGCGTCCTTGCGAACCTGCTCGCCTTTGGTATTGAGGTCGTCGAGGACCTTCTTGCCGCCCTCGACGGCAACGGCGGCGGCGCCGAAGCCCACGTTGATGGCACCGTTAACAAGCTGATCGAATTTCATAACCATGGTTGGCTCCAATCGTGAACAACTGCATTGGCCTTCTTGTACCCAAGATTGAGCGAACGACACAAAATCGTTTTGCCGCCAAGATAGAAATCGAGCGGGGCAAAGCCTTTGACGGCGTTTGCCCCGCTCGCTCGCTGCAAGGCCGTCTTTACCTTACGTTATCGTTCATCGCGAAGGAATTCTTCATGGCACAGCTCGTGGTGTAGAGCACCTTGCCCAACAGAGCATCGGTCTCCACGCGCACGAGCTCGGCAAAGGCCTCGTTGGCGCGGGCGAGCTCGGCAGGCACCTCAGTCTCGGGCAGTGCGGCTACGACAGCGTCAACGTCGTGAATCTGCTTGTGGCCCATGCCGCCGACCTTCTCCTGATAATCCTCGACCGCGCGACCACACTCGTGGAAGCGAACATCGGCCAAGGCACCGATCAGGCGATTTGCCCAATAGAAATTCTCCGACGTCACGCGGGCCTGCGTGTCGGCATAGTACTCGGGCATGGTCTCGACATTGGCGTACAGCGGCACGAGCGCGTTAAACGAGTTAGAGCCAAAGGCCATCCACTGTACGGCGCGATACGCCGGCTGTGCATAGGGGCGCAGTTGCAGCACGGCGAGCTGACCGTTGCGGTTGATGCCGATGGGACGATAGGCGCCGCGCGTGGCGGGCGTGCCCTTGCTGCCGTAGCAGTCGTACTCCGTACCCTGGTAGTGGCTCGAAAGCACGTACTTGATATCCTCGATGGTCACCTTGCGCTCGGGCACGCGGCTCCAGGGGATATCGTCGCTCTCGGGCGTGTAGTCGGCCTCGGGACCGTCCCACACATCGCTGGGGTTGAGGCAGCGCTGCATATACCAGGCGCGCGGCGTGTTGTAGACGTGGTCGCTGTCGCTGTGCGAGCCAAAGGCCTCGCGCGGGTTAAAGACCGCAGCGGGACCGTCGCCCTCGACGCCCAGCGTCAGGTCCAGATGCCACTCGGCCATCCAGGAGCGCAGGTCGGCGGAGCACATATGGTCGACCTGGGCGCCCTCGGCATCGTCCAGGTCAAAGCTATCGATACCCAGCTGGTTAGGCATGGTCACATAGGCGTCATCGGGCACGCGCTTGGCGATCCAGTGGTGGCCGCCGATGGTCTCGAGCCACCAGATCTCGTCCACGTCACTAAAGCGATGCCGTTGTTCTCGTAGGTGCCGTAGCGCTCGAGCAGGTCGCCCAGGATACGCACACCGTCGCGGGCGGACTTGGCATACGGCAGCACCAGGGTCACCATGTCCTCCTCGCCCAGACCGCCGGGCTGCGCCGGAACATAGCCGTCCTCGCCCTCGTTGCCCTTGGCGGGCACGTAGTCGACAAGCGGATCGGCGCCGCGGACGCGCTCGTTGGTGGTGAGCGTCTCGGTTGCGGACATGCCAACGTTGAGCTCGTTGAAGCCGGCCTCGGCCCAAATGCCATGACCCGGGACAACATCGGGAACGCTTGTGTAACGCATGGGGTTGACGGGCAGCTCAACGGTCAGGTGGCTCAGGACACTCGTGTAGACGCGCGGCTGCTCGTCGGGATGCACACGCGCATACGCTTGGGCTCAAACACCCCGTTGGACGAGTCCTCGTTACGCGCGACCAGGGTCGACCCGTCGTAGCTCGCGTTCTTACCAACCAAAATCGTTGTGCACGGCATGCGCATCCTCCTTGAGCGAAGAAATCAAACGGCAACAGTGTATCGCTTCGACGCAAAAAGGGCGAAACCGCGGCCCCTCGAGACCCCCTCGGGACCCCTGTGGTCAAAAAATGCCAAATATGAGTACTGTCACCAATTTAGTAGCAGCAATTTCGCTGGACACAGGTGCCAATAATCTACATTTGTTCAAAAGCTGGACGATGTAATTCCTCATTGGTCCAATAAAATTGGCTCTCTATCGATAATAAATACCGATAGAGAGCCAAAATGACCTAAAATATATGTGACCATCTTTGCAACAGTACTCATATTTGGCATTTTTTGACCACGAGGTATATAACCGGCCCCTCAAACAGCCCAAAACGCCTATTTCGATGCACGCTCCGCCGCCTCAATCACGTGTTTGGCGAGAATCGCCGTCGTCACGGCGCCCACGCCGCCCGGCACGGGTGTGATGGCGTTAACGATCGGTTCCGCAGCATCGAAATCGACATCGCCGACCAGCTTGCCAGCGGCCTCGTCCCAGTTAATGCCCACATCGATAATCGTCTGGCCCTCACGGACCGCATCCGCGCCAATCGTGTGCGCACGTCCAACCGCGGCAACAACAATGTCGGCAGAACGGCACTCGGCAGCCAAGTCGCGCGTATGCGTATGGCACGTCGTCACTGTGGCATTGCGAGCCGTAAGCATGGCGGCAACGGGACGACCAATCACCAGCGATCGACCGACGACCGCGACCTTGGCCCCATCCAGCTCAACGTCGTAATGGCCCAGCAACGACAGCACGGCCTCGGCGGTGCAAGGAGCAAAGCCCTCGCCTCGCCCCGAAAGCGTGGTAAGCAGCGAGGCCGGCGTCATGGAGTCAACGTCCTTGACAGGATCGAGTGCCGCAGCAACTGCATCCTCGTCAAGTCCAGCGGCAGCGGACGAAACATCAGGCAGCCATGAACAGCAGGGTCGGCATTGATGTCCTTAATAGCCGCCAGCAGCTCATCCTGCGAAACATCGGAGGGAAGCAATACGCGGCGAGCCTCAATACCGACCTTCTCGCAGCGTTTGAGGCACCGCGCTCGTAGGACAGGTCGTCCTCGCGCTCGCCCACACGAACGATGGCCAGCGTCGGAACAACGCCGCGCTCGCGCAAAGTCATGCAGCGAGCAGCGAGTTCCTCAGTCAACGCGCGGGCAACGGGAGCGCCCTTCAGCAGCTCTGCCATGGCTATCCCCTCTTCCTTGCGGCATCGGCGGCGCGGCGCGCCAGAGCATCGGCGCGCGGCAGCCACGTATCGAGCAACTTGTCACATGCAGCCTCGAGCTCCTCGGCGCGGACACGATCTTTCATAGACGTGGTGTTCGCAAAGAGCGTCAAGCTCGCGCCCTGCATGGCGGCGCGGCAGAACACGGCACCGCATGCCACGTCGGACAGCAGCTGTCGGGAGCCCTTGTCCGCCATATCCTCGAGCAGCGCCAGCGCGCGGCCGCAGGCGTCCATAATGCGGTACGGCGGCATGGCTGCCACGTGCAGCGCATCCTGAATCGCGGCCGGTCGAGCCGAATCCTCGCGCGAAATACCGTATGCCGCAGACACCTGGCCGTACGCACGAACATCCTCGGCGACCAGACCCACAAGTTCCTGTGCCAACTCATCCGCCTGGGCAAAACGCGTGCGTCAGATCGTCCGCGCGATCGGCAAGCGCGGGGTTCGCCGCGCCATAGCGAGCAACCATCCCGCACAGCGAGGCACCCAGTGCTCCCACAAACGCGCTCGCGCTACCGCCGCCGGGAACCGGCTCGCGTGCAGCCAACGCCTCGGCAAAACCGCGACAGGTTTTATCCATCATCTCTTGGCTCATCGAAACACCTCTGCCCACCGCGCCGGCCACCAAGGGCCGCACGCATAATAAAAAATGGGACAACGACGCCAGGAAGCGGTTGTCCCATTCATCGATCTTGTCCAAGCCAGTCTAGCCCATAAGACAAAGACTGTCAGGAGCTCTGGCTATCGGCGTTTCCGATTGCCGGCTATAGGCACGGATGCCTAATCCACCTGGAACGTCGGCAGCAGCGTATCGATAATCTTCGACCCCATGTCGCGGTTCGCGGTCGAGTACTCCAAATGCGCCGTGGCAATCGTCAAATCCGTGACGATCGTCTTTTCGTAAATGATCGTATCGTCCTCGCGCCACGAAATCACATACCAGTCGTCGTCTGCCGCAGTATAAAGGTCAGTCTTGCCCGAGGTGTTTTCGTGGGCAAACACCTCGCTCACAGTTTCGTCGTTGACGTTAGCGAAGCCAAACAGGTTGATCACAAAACCCGTCTCCGGATCCTCATACCTGGCGCCACTGCCGCTGGGAGTATCTTCCATCTCAAAGCGATTGGGAATCGACATGCTATAAGGATGCATGTCGTTCGTGTACGTATGCACGTCGGTCAGGTAATCGTCCAAATCAGCCGAACCGTAGTATGCCGACTCGTTCTCGGGAACGGCCTCGTCATCGGACGACGAGGATTCCTTAGACTTGGACTTGTCGCTCTTCTTCTTGGCAGAAGAATCTTTCTCGTCCGAAGACCCGGTATCGATCACCGAGATTTGCGTGTCAGAGCTCTTGGACCCGTTAAGCATCGTGAGCGCAAACACCGTGCCACCCCCAAGGAGTACCACGGCGGCACACGCCACCGCGATGACAACCGGAGCTTTGCTCTTAGACTTTTGAGGCGCGAGCGCGACCGGCGGCATCGACTGGGTCAGGCCCGGGGCAGAGGAAGGACCAGCGCCCGCGGACGTCGGCGCGGAACCGCCAGCCAGCGAAGCCCCACAGTGCGTACAAAACGTCGATCCATCAGGCACTTGCTGTCCGCATTTTTGACAGAACATCGTTCGACCTTTCGTGGTTTAGCTTTTGTCACAGCCAAGTCTATACGCCCCCACCAGGGCGCTGTTGCGCAACATTGGGAGAATCAACCAAGCCGCACGCTTGCCCAGCGCAAGGCCCACCTTGCGGCAAGCCCGCACACGCAAACATGGGACATATGGCCCACCTTTCGAGACTCCCGGGTAGCACAAGCTGGGGCATATCTATAAGTAAGGAACCCGTTGGGGCACGGCCGCGCAACGGCCACAAGCGATGAACGGAGCATAAGCCGCACAGTACACAGAGACATCCGCCGCCAGCGCAATCAGTACCCCAACAGCATGCGGCGCCGTGATGTCATCGGCAGACAAGGAGGACGCCACCATGAAGAAAAAGACCCTATCGATCCTTTCCCTGTGCATCGCCCTCTTTGCCGCACTCGCCCTTGTCGCTGCGGCGAGAGCGGATCGGGCGGGGGCAGCAGCGCATCCAAGAGCGAGGGCAAGGAAAAAGCTCCCGTCGCCAAGAAGACCGACTTTATCTGGTTTAAGATCGAGATGCCCGAGAGCGTTGGCGTAAGCGACTCCGCCGGCAAGAACGCCGACAGGGTCCAGCTCACCTTCCCCGAAGACGAGAACGGTTCGGCCGATCGCTTTATCCCCGTTTGGAAAAAAGCGCTGACGGCAGAGGAATCCCACGCCGACCAGGCAGAAAAGAAAGGTGATACGTTCCAGTGGAAGGATGGCGGGTCCGTCGAGTATAACGGCAGGACGTGGCTCGTCGGAACGTACGAGGACAACAGCGGCGTCTCAACCCTCCTCTTTACCGACGTTGAGCCGGGAAGTGTCTACGTCCTCATCTCGAACTTCGATCTGCATAAGAAAGAAGCCGAGGCGCTCCTCAACTCCATCGAGTTTCCCGATGACATGGCGAAGGCAGTTGCCGAGGCACGCGAAGTCGAGATTTCGAGCATCGAGATCAAGCATTAGGGGATCGCACGCAGCATCGCATGCGCAGTCATTAAATGATCGGACGCCCAGCCAGGGGAGGATCGGATCGGCCGGCCCTCCCCTCTTTTACGCTCGGGCATATTGCCACTTGTCGGCGCAAATCCGGCCCTCAGAATGGGACACATGGCCCACCTGAACGAGCCGCTCGCGCGTACAGTAAAGACAGGTAATCCATAGGCGGTTACAGATCGAGGAGGACACGACCATGAAAAAGAAGGCCTTTGCGATTCTCACCCTCTGCATCAGCCTCTTTGCCGCAGTTGCCCTGGTGGGCTGCGGTGGCAGCGGCGGCGCTACCGGAAGTGGCGGTGGCGGCGGAGCTGAAAAGCCAGCCGTGGATATGAGGACCGACTTCATTTGGTTTAAGGTCGAGGTTCCCGAGGGCGTCGAGATTACCGACGTTGCCGGCGACACGGCCGACAGGGCCCAGTTTAAGTTCACCGAGAGCGAACACGCCAGCGACCGCTTCATCCCCGTCTTCGATCCTGACAAGAAGGCCGATGAACTGTTTGACTACGAGGCAAAGTGGAAGGCCAACTCCGGATGGACCGAGAGCGATCCCGTTAAGTACAACGGCAAGACCTGGCGCAGCGCCTACTTTACGCACTCGGGCGGCGTGACGACCGAGTACTTCACCGACGTTGACGGCGGCAGCGTGTACGTGCGCATCGACAACGTCGAGGAACACAAGGACGCCGTCGAGACCATGATGGAGTCTCTGGAATTTGCCGACGACATCGCCAAAGCCAAGACCGAGGCCATGGACGTTAAGCTCGAGGATATCGAGATCAAGCGCTAAAGCTCCAACGGCATGCAGCAGCGCCGTTTTAGCTCAGCCGGGATGCAAGGTGTGACTCCTTGCATCCCGGCTTTTTTGTGTTCGAAAGCGCCCGGTCACATCACCATATTGAGCACGTTGACGAATTCCTGAGCCGGGAGCGGCTGCTCAGGCAAAAGACACAAGGCAGTCAACAACCTGTTGCGCAGAAAAACATTG
>ENA-OQCF01000139-OQCF01000139.1-human-gut-metagenome-genome-assembly--contig:-NODE-139-length-26658-cov-3.024688_pt1 | contig 26658 bp, 31 predicted proteins | sample MGYA00242756_ERZ504573 | MGnify/ENA primary metagenome ERZ504573 (study PRJEB26092, sample SAMD00036240) | human gut metagenome | host: Homo sapiens | study: EMG produced TPA metagenomics assembly of... | reverse complement strand
TGCAGATATCTTTGAATGAGACCGCTACCGGCGCCCACTGGGCACAAAAAACACTGGATACATTGTGGGCCTACCTGGACCGCGTAAAAGCAGTGCAGCATGTGGAAGAAAACCCTGAGCAAGCGGCCCGCTTGGCAACGCGGATGCGTCATTTGGCAATCGCGGCACCGGTATTTGCCCCGTTTAGCCCATTGCGTAGTGCCATAAATGGCAAGATGTTTGCTGTAACCAAGGGGCGTCTGCGCCTTTGGAGTGAGGGCATGAGCCGCCTGAGCGGTGCGGCCGGAGAACAGGCGATCGAAACCGCAGAATTTACTTTTGCGGATGACCATGCGGTGCTGCATTTTACGCAGGGTGGGACCCAAAAGCAGCTGATCATTGGTACTGATGGCACCCGCCGCCAGAACATTCTGCCGCTGCAGAGCAGCCCCACCAGCCGGGTAGAACTAGCCGGTTGGTGGGAGCAGAAAAATACGTTCGCCGTGGCAGCGCGCTGGGTGGAAACCTGTTTTGAAGTGACGGTGCATTTTACGTTTGACCGTACAGGTGTGGCCATTACCCACGAAAACACTGTGGGCGGCTTTGACGCCATGCGGCCAGAAGGAACCGCCGCCCGCGCAGAATTTTGCCGCAGACATAAAAGGAAAAAACGACCATGACAGAACAAAGCAAACAGGTGTGCAGCTTGTTGCAGGCTGCGCAAAAGGACTGGAACCCCCCAACGCTGCCCCAAAAGGCAGCAGATATGCCTCAGGGTGATATGCCCGGCGATGCAGTGCATATCAGTGAAGCACACCGCACCAAGGCGGATGTAATTTTCCCGCTGCTGCTGCCGCAGCTGGCAGAAATCTGTGCTCGCAACCCCTATGGCCGTGCAGTGATTACCGTGTGCGGTGGGTCTGGTTCCGGTAAAACAGGTACGGCGGCATTGCTGGGCTATTATTTTAAGCAGATCGGTATCGGCAGTTATGTACTCAGTGGGGATAACTATCCCCGCCGTTATCCGGCGCTGAACGATGCCGAGCGGCTGCGGATTTTCCGTCAGGGAGGCATGCACGGCCTGACAAGTGGGGCACTGCTGAACCCGGATGTGTGGCAGCAACTGCACACCTGGCAAATCGAACAGCGGGATGCAGATCCCACTTTGTGCGCTGATGCACCTTGGCTGGCTGTGTACCAGGCCGAGGGGCGCAAAGCACTGGCTGGATATCTGGGGACCCCCAGCGAGCAGGACTTTGACGAACTGGGGCAGACCCTGGCTCGGTTTAAAAATGGTATAGATGCCATCTGGCTCAAGCGCATGGGGCGCGATGATGCCGCTCTGTGGTATGATAAAGTGGATTTCAGCCAGGTGAAAGTCTTGATTGTGGAATGGACCATGGCAACAGTGATTTTTACTGCGGAGTGGACTTGCCGGTGTTTTTGTACAGCACCCCGCAAGAAACTATGACCTACCGGGTCAGCCGTGCGAGGGATGGTGCAGCTGACAGCCCGTTTGTTACTATGGTGCTGCAAATTGAGCAGCGGCTGCTGGAATCTCAGGCGCACAAGGCAAAAATTATCCTTTCCCGCGAGTAAAGTGTTGAGCTGGTCGGAATACTGCAAGCTGGCTGTGAGCTGAACAGATTGGAGGAATCCAGAAATGAAACTTGATATTTCCCCCATGCTGAATGCCTACCCGGACAGTATGGGCGGCACCCTGCATGACATTGTGCAACTGCTGGCCCGGCCGGAATTTGAGAATGTGTTCGGTTCGTTCTACATCTTGCCCAGCGTGTTCAACACCGATCTGGACCGTGGTTTTTCAGTTATTGACTATACCCTGAACCGGGAACTTGCTGGCCCGCAGGATATGGAGGGGCTAAAGGCGCTGGGGTTAAAGCTTAAACTGGATTTTATCCTGAACCATGCTTCGGTGCTTTCGCCACAGTTCCAGGACCTGTTAAAAAACGGAAAAAACTCTGTCTACCGAGACTTTTTTATTGACTGGAATGATTTCTGGCAAGGGTGTGGCTCCATGACGGAGCAAGGATATATCCAACCGGAAGCAAAATACCTGGAAAAAATGTTCTTCCGCAAGCCGGGTCTACCCATCCTGATGGCACGCATGCCGGACGCACCGAGGAGCCGTATTGGAATACATTCTACCAGCAGGTGGATTATCTGCGCCCCACGGTGCAGCAACTGATGCAGATTTCCGGCTTACAGTATTCAGCTGCTGTGCGGTTGCATTCAATGCTGACTGCAGCATTGAATGCGGGCCAAAAGCCGGATGAAATCAACTTTGGTAAATATGCAGCCTGCAAATCTGTTGTGATCAATTGGCTGGAGGAACACCGTGAATACCTGGGGCAGATGGACTTGAACATAAAAAGCCCCATAGTGTGGGAGTTCTACCGCAATACCCTGCAGACATTGGCTGGATATGGAGCATCCATTGTGCGGCTGGATGCCTTTGCCTATGCCCCCAAGGAACCGGGAGAGAAAAACTTTTTGAACGACCCGGCTACTTGGGAGCTGCTGGACAAAGTAAAGGTACTGGCGGATGAATACGGTTTGCAGCTGCTGCCGGAAATTCATGCATCTTACAGCGAAAAAATTTACCAGACAGTGGCAGATAAAGGCTACATGACCTATGATTTCTTCCTGCCGGGGCTGGTGTTGGATGCCATTGAAAATAAGGATGGCAGTTACCTGGCCGCTTGGGCTGATGAATTGCGCGATCATCAGATCCACACCGTAAATATGCTGGGCTGCATGATGGCATTCCGCTGCTGGATTTGAAAGGACTGCTGCCGGAGGAGCGCATTCAGAGCCTGATCGGAACTATTGTAGCGCGCGGCGGTATGGTGAAAGATCTGCACGGACAGAAAAATATTTACTACCAGGTCAACGCTACTTATTACAGCGCCCTTGGTGCTGATGATGACAAGATGCTGCTGGCCCGTGCGATTCAACTTTTCATGCCCGGCAAACCACAGGTGTGGTATCTTGATCTGTTTGCTGGAAAGAACGATGTGGAGGCCGTGCGCCATGCCGGTGCGGGCGGCCACAAGGAGATTAACCGAACCAACCTGAATGCGGAACAGATCAACACAGCATTGCAGCGTGATGTAGTCCAGCGCCAGCTGGATCTACTGCGTCTGCGCAAGACGCACCCGGCATTCCACTCGGATGCTGAGATCACGACTACGTGGAGTGCACCGGTGCTGAGCATCTGCTGGAAACATGGTGCGGATATGATTGCGTTGAGGGCAGATTTGGTAAAGGATAAGTTTGAAATTCAATAAATTAGGGGGAGTATCTGAAAAGTCAAAAATATCGTCTATTTCTACAAACGCAGCGAAATTTTGCGTTAAAAAAGCTTGGAATCCACAAAGGATTCCTGCGGCTCTTTGCCTTAAATTCTGCTTGTGTTTGCGAAATATCTGTCATTTTCTTTGTTTTCAAATACACCTTAGAAAACATATAGAATAAAAAATAACTGCTATGCGGGAATTTTAGGCCTGCATGGCAGTTGTTGCTTCAATAGGTTCCCGGGAATAATAACGTTTCTTCTGCTGTGTAGGATGCACTGGGATGTATGATGCAAAAGCAGACGTGCCATCGGTACAGACTGTAAAGAAGTGGGAAGTCTGATACTGAAAATTGATTCTCTCCCAGCCGATAAAGGAGCAACGTTCTCCATAGAAGAAATTAGCCTTATGCGAATCACCATAAATCGGCTGAGAAACGAACGGCTGGCAAAAGGTCAGTACACGGATGCGGCAGATGATATGCGGCTAAAATGATTCTAAAACCAGAATAACATTAAAGAAAAAACCTCATTGCAAAAACACATTGCAATGAGGTTTTTGAGTGTGCCCGAAGGGATTCGCCAAGCCGCGCCCTAGAAACGCCCCACTGGGGCGTTTCTGCCCCGCGGGACGCAAAGCGTGAGGCACGGGCTGTTCGAATCCTCTCTTTTACTGCCCCATAAAATCCGCGCATAACAAAAAGAGCAGCACCCCATAAGGTGCTGCTCTTGGTGCGACCGGGAGGATTCGAACCTCTGGCCTTCCGGGTCGGAGAACTACGACACGGCGCGTAATATGATGATACACTGCGATTTTTTGTTGGTTCTGCACTGCTATGACACACCTGACGAAAACAGCATAAAACAATGTGTCAACGATAAAAACTGACCGCCGGCAGCAAAAATCACTGCTAGTGGTCAGTTGGTGGTCAATCTTCGAGATTCATATTTTCTAATTGTACAGGCTGATTCTGCCGGCGTAAATCACGTCTGTGATATGAACGCAGAGATTTGATTCGTTTATCCAGAAGTAAATATAATAGTTTTTGCTTACCAAGCGATGAATGCCCAGACTGTGCCATGGTTCTTCCGGTGTAAGATGAACACGGTGAGGGAACATATCCAATGAATTGATGGCCTTTTGCAATGTTCGCAGCAATTTTACCGCAGTTTGTGGTTCCATCAAGTCAACCGCAATATAGTGGCTGATTTCGCGCAGAGATTGCTCTGCACGTACAGTGACTTTGACCTTATACTGCTTTTCCATTCTGAATCTCACCAATTAAACGGTCAAATACTTCATCGGAAGGTGCCGCTTGATTCTGCTTGGCCTGAGCATAACCGGCAGACATTCGTGCATTGAATTCAGCATCGTTCATTTCACTTCGGGATTTGGGCCGCGCTGCAGGAACGGAGGGACGAAACGGCAGTCCGTTCCAAAGGACAATTTGCCTATAGAAGATATTGATTGCAGTGGAAACGGGAATTCCTAAATCGGAGAGGATGGTTTCAGCCTGTTCTTTGACTTCCGGCTCAACCCGCGCAGTAACATTAGAAGTTTTGGCTGCCATGCAAAGCACCACCTTTCTAAGTTTCAGTATAGCACATTGTATTACATATTGCAATACAAATGCGTGGCGGCTTGGCTTTATTTGCTGCCCAGAGAAATCGGCTGTTTTTTTGTGGAAAAATATCCCGGAATCGTGGGTTACAGCGCTTCAAAACGGATTTGCTGCAATCCGCAGGGCCTTCGCGTGGTAGATCAGATAGAGCGCCGCTGTGCCGGTAGCGTGTAGTAGAGGTAATAGCGGTGTCCTTGCCCTGCACCACATCGGGCGCGTACAAATCAGTAACACCGGGGCGGGTGTGGGGGTCCTGTTCGGCGGAGCACATAACGCCCTCATATCGCCAGTCGCTCAGATCGTCCAGCGGGGCAGACCAGCCGACATAGTCGCCTTTAGAGCAGTAGCGGACGCCGCCCTCGGTATCGTGGGAGCCGAACAGATAGATACGGTCCCCAAAGATATGCGGCTCGCCGTCGGGGGTGTACTCCCACAGGGGGAGGAAGGGGTTCATCGCTTGTTTTTTATGGGTGATTTTCCTTACTTGTAACAAAGCTGCAGCCTGGGGCTTATCAATCGGCGGCGTAGCTGCCCAGGAAGGCAAGGCTCGGCTTCGGGTGGCGGGTCTGGCCGTTGGCACGGTCGACGGCAATCAGGCCGAACGTCATCGAAAAGCCCTTCTGCCACTCAAGTTGTCAAGCAGGCTCCAATGCAGATAGCCCTTGATGGGCAGGCCCTCGGCAAGGCAGTCCTGCACACCGGCCAGCGCCTGCCGGATAAACTCCACGCGGCGGGTATCGTCGCCGGTGCCGATGCCGTTCTCGGTAATCAGCAAATCACCGTGGAAATCCTTGGCCACGGCGCGCAGCACGTTGGCCAGCGCCTGCGGGTAAAACTCATAGCCCATTTGGGTAAGCTCCGCGCCCTCCGGCATAGGCAGCTGGCCATCGGGGCCAATGCGGGTGCGGGTGTAGTTCTGCACGCCCAGAAAATCATCGTTCTGGATGTAGGGCAGATAGTGGGTAAATTCCTCGGCCACTCCTTGGCGGCCAGTGCCTCACAGCCCGGCTCCGGCTGTAAATCGTGCAGGCTCAGGGTCAGACCGACTTTCAATTCGGGGCAAATCGCCTTGATGGCATCCCGCGCCGCGGCGTGGGCGCGCATAATGAGCAAATCGCCCTCCGGCGTGCGCTGCGTCTGGAAGGTCTGCGGGTTCTCGGTGCCGAAAAGCGCCAGTGATTCCGCGGCGGCTGCCTTGCGGTTTTCCAGCATCTTCTGCAAATTCATACCCATCTGCACGCTGCTTTCGGCCTGCCCGGCGGCTGCTCTGGCCGCGGCGGCCTTCTGCATCTGCATCATGTAGCGCTTCGAGATGGCGGCAATCTGCAGGCCCATATTGGCCTCGTTGATGGTGCAGATATAGTGCAGCTCATCGCCGAGAGCCTCCACAACCTTGACGGCATAGCGCTTGAAATAGTCAACCGTGCTCTCGGCTCCCAGCCGCCGCGCTCAATCAGCCATTTGGGGCTGGAAAAATGGTGCAGCGTTACCACCGGCTCAACACCGTGCTCGCGGCAGCAGCGGATTACCTTGCGGTAATGCTCCAACTCGGACTCGTCAAAGCAGCCCTCCTGCGGCTCCACGCGCGCCCACTCGATAGAAAAACGGTAGGCATTCAGCCCGGCCCCGGCCAGCAGAGCAATGTCCTCCTCATAGCGGTGGTAGTGGTCTACGGCATCGTTGCTCGGCTCGGCAAAGCTGGAATGTTCCATCTGCTCCTGTGCCCACAGGTCGCTGTAGCGGTTGTTGCCCTCCACCTGATGCGCCGCCGTGGACGCACCCAGTAAAAACTCCTTGGGAAATTTCATAGTGTTGTCTCCTTGCGTTTGTGTTACATCCATCATAAAGTGCGGAAATGCAAAGAAAATAATATGGCGTTTGTTTGGTCTGTCAGCAGAGCTGGTTGAGCTTTGTCAATAGCTGTGCAAACAGTGCCTCGCCGCCCGGCATCATGCCTTTCAAGTCGTTGAAGCTCTTGCCGGCAAGGAATGCGGCGGCAGGACCGTCCAGCATACCCGGCAGGGCAGCGGAAAGCACCGCCTTGGCGTCGGCGTCCGCCAGCATGGTGCGCAGCGGTGTGTCCATCGTAAAGCGCTGCGGGGTTAAATCGGTTTCAGTGGCGTAGGAATACTGATAGCTGCCGCTGCCCAGCGTGATGGAGCCTTCCTGCTCCGGCAGGAAAAGCTGTGCGGTGGTGTTGGCGGGGATTTCCACCTCCACGGTGATGAGATGGTTCAGGCACTGCCACGCAAGGCGCACCCTGCCGTAGGGGGTGGTGCGCAGGGCACAAGCCTGCGTGATGCCCTGAATCAGCTGCGGCTGCAGCGTAATGGCGCGGTAGCCGGTTCAGCCGGGCGGATACCGACCAGCTGCTCCAGCAGCCAGTCACCCACAGCGCCAAAGGCATAGTGGTTAAAGCTGTTCATGCCGCTTTCGTCAAAGCTGCCGTCGGGGCGAACGCTGTCCCAGCGCTCCCACATGGTAGTTGCGCCGCAGCGCACCTCATACAGCCAACCGGGGAAATCTTCGTTCAGCAGCAGCTTTCCGGCAAGGTCATTGCGGCCGATTTTAGAAAGCGCGTCCATCAGAATCGGCGTGCCGATAAAGCCGGTTGTCAGGTGCCCCTGATGCTTGTCCAGATTCTGTACAAGGCTTTGGGCAATGCGGTCGCGGTGCTCCGGCCCGGCAAGGTCAAACAGAAGAATCAGCGCCAGCGCGGTCTGAGTTTCGCCCACCACGCGCCCGGTTGCGGTGATGTACTCCTGCTGGAAGCCGCTGCAGATTGCGCGGTGCAGCGCGGTATATTCGTCTGCCTCCTGTGCTTTGCCCAGCACGGCCGCCGCCTTGGCAAGCAGCTGGGTACAATGTGCGTAGTAGGCGCTGGCAATCAGGTAGCATCGGTGCTGCACGGTTGCCGCGGCCCTCCTCGCGGTCAAGGGCCAGCCAGTCGCCGTGCTGAAAGCCGCACTGCCGCAGATGGTCGGGCGTTTCCTGACGGCGCATAGATTCTACCACGCTTTCATGCTGGGGTATTGCCGTTCCAGAATATCCCGTTCGCCGTAAAGCTCGTAGAGCGTCCACGGAATGGTGACGGCGGCGTCACACCAGACGCAGCGCCGCCGCTGCCTGTCCGTTCACGTTCGGCACGATGTGCGGCACACCGCCGTCCGCGGCTTGTCCAATGGCAAGGTCGGCCAGCCACTTGCGGAAAAAGCGGTAGACGTCCTCATTCTGCGCGGCGGTGCGGCAGAAAACAGCAGCGTCACCGGTCCAGCCCAGCCGTTCATCGCGCTGCGGACAGTCGGTAGGCACATCGACAAAGTTGGAGCGCTGGCCCCACACGATGTTCGCCCACAGGCGGTTGACCAGCGGGGAGGAGCAGGAAAATTGCGCGGTGGCGGCAGCGTCCGTACCCAGCACCAGCGCGGTGAAGGCGTCAAGCGGCGGGTTGCCGCCCATGCCTGCAATCGAGACATAGCGGAAGCCGTGGTAGGTGAAGCGGGGGACAAACGTATCCTTGCCGCCGCTGCACACAAAGGTATCGGTGGCCTTGGCGGTGCGCAGGTTGGCAGTATACAGGCTGCCGTCCGGCGTCAGGGCCTCAGCAAAGCGCAGGGTGATTTCCTGCCCGGGGGAACCCTGCCAGTCCAGCCGGACAACACCGGCCATATTCTGGCCGAAATCCAGAATCGGCGTGCCGTCCGGCGTATGCAGCAGCTGCACAGGGGCGCGGCGCTCGAGCACGCGCACCGGCTCGCATTGCTGGGGAACCAGCGCCGGGGCATGGGCGTCAGATCTTCTGCAAGGACAACCGGCTGCGGTGCAGTTGGCACAGCGGTGCGGTCGATGCGCTCACGTGGTAGAACTCCGCCTCGCGGTGCTGCCCAAGGTACCACTGCCAGCGCGCATCGGTGCAACCGTGACGCGGTGGCTGTCCATGCAGGTGAGAGAAAGCTCGGCAAAGATGGCCGTCTGCTTGCCGTACACCTGCCGCGTTCCGTTCAGATAACCGGCATACCAGCCGTTTGCGGTGGTGATTTCCAGCGTGTTTTCCGGCTGAATCAGCGCCGTGACGTCATATACCTGATATTGCAGGCGGCTTGCGTACTCGGTCCAGCCGGGAGCAAACCAGTCCTGCGAGACCTCCTGCCCGTTCAGCCGCACGGTATAGATGCCGCAGGCGGAAAGATACAGCCTTGCCTTCTGCACAGGCTCGGCAGAAAAATGTCGCACAAAAACAGGACATTCGCTGTGATTGTCCGCCAGGGTGTGGGTAATCCACTGCGCGGTGAGAAAGCGCGGCGCAAACAGTGCCGTGGAAAATTCGGCCTTGCCCTGCGCGGACTCGCCGTGGTTATCCCAGACAGTCAGCTCCAGTGTGTAGTGACATTCCTCGTTCAGCGGCGGGCCAGCATAGCGGACGGCGGCACTCTCACTGCCTGTGATGCGCCCGCTGTCCCAAAAGGGCATCAGGCCGTCCCTGATACAAATCCGGTAAGCGGTCTGGTGTACGTTCCGGCGGTCACTTTCGAGCTGCCAGCCAGATACGGCGTCGGCTCACTCAATGCGGCAGGGTTTTCCTGCCGGTCAATCAGAATTTTGGAAACCTTCAGCATAGCTTTCCTCCTGTTTATTCCCCGGCGCACGCCGCATCCAGTGCGTGCAGTACCTCCGGCGGCAGGGCCTGACCGCCCATCGAAAGCAGCTTCTTCAGGCTCATGCTCTTCATCTGGGCCAGCATCGGGCTTTCCAGCATCGGTCCCAGCACCTTTGCCAGCACGGCGCGGGCTTTCTCGTTTTCCAGCAGGGTGCCCAGCGGCAGGTCGGCGGCACTGGGGGCAGCCTCATGCACAGGCAGAGACTGCGCAGCAACAGGGGTGAAGCCCGATGCCCAGCTCGGCCACCAGCTCGCCCAGCGTCACGCGCACAGCGCACCCTTGGCACCGCCCTCGCTGCGGATAATTGCCATAGCGGCACCGTCATACAGCGGGCAAATCGGCCGGCAAAGGGGAGCAGGCGGTCGGGCGTTGGGGTCGGCGGTGCCCAGCGCGGCAGTTGTGCCGCCGCCCAGCAGTTCCACCTTGATTTCGCGCTGGTCGGCAAGAACCGGGTTTCCGGCGGCGTCAACGCACTGAATCTGCACAAAGCAGAGGTCTTTTCCGTCCGCGGCGATGGCGGGGCGGTCGGCCGTCAGGCGCAAAGCGGCGGTTTTGCTTGCGGTTGCCAGCGTGTCGCGGCCCGTTTCAACGCCGTTTTTGTAGCTGACAGCCTCCAGCGTGCCAGGCTCATAGGCAAAGCAGAACACCGCAAGGTACTCCTGCGCTTCGGTGCAGGGCTTGCGGCCAAGGGAATGACCGTTCAGCAGCAGCTCTACCTCGTCGGCGTCGGCGTAGATATTGACTTCCACGTCCTGCCCCTCGCAGCCGGGGAAGGTGTAGTTGCGCTGCACCGGCAGCCACGCCCACGAAAGCCGTGCCAGATGCTTGTCAACCAGCTCGGGCGGCAGGCAGAAGATATGCGGTGCGTCGTTGCCCCAGATTACATCGCGGTAATAGCTCTGCGGGCGCTTGCGGCCCAGCAGGTCAAAGTCGCCGCAGTTGGCGGTCAGCCACGGCCATGCGGGCTGACTGGGGCGCGGCTCGGCGCTGACCTCCCAGCGGCCCACGCCGACCTCACCGATGTAATCCCATGCCGTCCAGACAAAATCGCCGATGACATTGACATTGTCACGCGCACCCTGCCAGCTCAGCAGTGCAGCGCGGGGGTAGCTCTCGGAGCCGTAAATCACGCGGTCGGGGTACTTTTCGGCATCGTAGGCGTAGCGCGCCACCTTATAGTTGTAGCCTGCCACGTCCAGCGGGGCAAAGTAGGGCGCGGTGCCCGGGCCCCAGATGTCGCGCCCCTCGGCAAAGGTGTCGTAGGCATATTCAGCGCCTGGTTGCCGGTGGTGCCGCCTGCGGGGCGGTTGCCGTATTCCGAGAACAGCGCGCAGGCCGTGGCCGATACCGGGCGGCTTGCGTCCAGCGAACGCACCTTGTCGCAAGACGCTTTGCCCATGCAAAGCCGTCCGCCGTGCCGTCGCGCTCCTCCACCTCGTTGCCGGTGCTCCACATCACAATGCAGGGATGGTTGTAGTCGCGGGTAATCATATCCTCAAGGTCTTTTTCCCAGCACTGCTCAAAGGTGACGTGCAGGCCAAAGCTGGTGCGGCCCATAACCCACTCGTCAAAGGCTTCCTCCACAACCAGCATACCCAGCTCATCGCAGGCGTTCAGGAACGCCGGGCCAAAGGGGTTGTGCGCGGCGCGGATGGCATCAAAGCCGCTTTCCTTCATCAGGCGAATCCGGCGGCGCTCGGCGGCGGCATGGTCAGCCGCACCGAGAATGCCCAAGTCATGGTGGATGCAGCCGCCCTTCATCGTGCGGGGCTGACCGTTCAGCAGCAGACCGGTCTTGCTGCTTACCTGAATCGTGCGGATGCCAATGCGCTGCTCTGCCGTGTCGGCGGTGCCGTTGGCGGTGACGTTCACGCGCAGGGTGTAGAGGGCGGGCGTTTCCGGCGTCCACGGCGTAATGCCGTTGGCGGCAAGCTGCACCGTTCCAAGGCCCTCTGCCGTAGCCAGCACCTGCCCCTCTGCGTCCGCCAGCTCATAGGTTACGCTGTCCGCCGTGCCGGTCAGTGCGGTGCTGACCTCTACCACAGCGCTGCTGCCGTCCAGCGCGGCGGTAACAGCGCGGATACCGTGCGGCGCGACGCTGACGGCGCTTGCCATGTGCAGCCACACGCTGCGGTAGATGCCGCAGCCCACATACCAGCGGGAGTTGGGCTTGGTGCGGTTGTCGGTGTAGACGGTGATTTCATTATCGCCCGCCTGCAGCAGATTCGTCACCTCCACCCAGAAGCTGGTATAGGGGTTGTTGTGCTTGGCAATCGGCTTTTTGTTCAGCCAGACCTCGGTAATGCCGGCAATGCCCTCAAATTCCAGCCAGAAGCGCTGGCCGATGATTTCCGGTTCCACGGTAAAGCTCTTGCGGTAGTAAAGACCGGCGCAGGCCATAAAGCCTCATCCAGCCCGGTCGCGGCCTCGGGCGAGCGTGCCTTCTCCACGGCGTAGTCATGGGGCAGGCTTGTTTTTTTCCAGCCCTGCAGCATACCCACCATCAGGGGGTTCTGCAGGCTGCTTTCAAGATATTCCCAGTTCTGGTTCAGGTCAAATCGTTGCATAATGTTCTCCTTTGCAGTGAGGTTCTTGTGGGTGTGCTATTTGCTTGTCTCTATCATACAGAGCTTTGCCCGGGTAAAACAGTAATAGATTTGCCTTGAAAGTCAAAAATTCGCCTTGTTGGGAAAACAAGACGAATTTTTACATTTGTGACTATTTTATTGTTGTTCAGGACTGGGCGATGGGCGCTATAATGCAGACAGAAGCTCTTATTGCTTCTGGCGATATTCCAACGGCGAGCAGCGACCACCTCGTGAAAGATCTTGCCGAAGTAGCTGCGGGAGCAGAAATGCAGTCTGTCGGCAATCTCCTGCAGGGAAAGCCCGGTGGTGGTCAGCAGCAGCTTGGCGCGCTCAATGCGTACATATTTGATATAGTTTGTCAGGCTGGTGTGCATCTCCCGCTTGAATTTCTTTGTCAGGTAGTATTCGGCGTAGCAAAGCGCTTGGCCAGCTGGTCGATGGGAATTTCCTCCTCGGCGTGCAGCTCAATATACGCGCAGCAGTCCTGTATCTGCTTGGACACCTCCGGGTTGGTGCGGCAGCGGTGTACCCGGTGTACAAAATCCGCGTACATCGTGGTGGAAAGCTCGCCCAGCTCCGTGCTGTCCTTGGCATCGGTGGCGCGCTGAATGTAGCATCGCCCAGCGTATAGCCTTCCTCAGGGGAAAGGCCGCCTTCAATGGCAGCACGGCAGCACATCGAGATGAATACAATCACCGAGATCCGCGCCTGCCCCAGAATTTCGTTGGTGTCAACCTTGACGCCGTTGCTGACGCTGTTGGCCTGATTGACCACAAGGGCGTAGTTCAGATCGCCCTCGCGCACCATGCGCAGCAGCGCCTGCTCGGTTGTCCAGACCTTATGGCGGTCGCGTGTGGAAAGCTGCTCCTCCACATCAACGGTTCCGTAATCCTCATCTGTAATGTTGTATATGTCAAAGGTGTTTTTCTGCACACCGGTCACGCAGTAATTCAGCATGATGGCATAGTGGTTCATGATGTTCGTGGCAAGGGTCGGCAATGCTTTCAGGGTCTTTTCAATCTGCATGGTGGTCTCCACACTGAGATTCAGATTCTGCAGCTGCCGCATGGCCAGCTCCATATTGCGCAGAACGGTGTTCTCGGTAAAATAGGGGCCAATCAGGTAGACCATTTTCACCTTGCCGCCGTCTGTTTCTGCCGCAGCACACCACTGCAGGCCGATGGAGGAGGCAACCTGCATGGGCGTATCGGGCAAAAGGTGGTCATACAGCCGCTTTTTGCAGCCGAACAGCTCAAATACCTGTGCCAGAACTTCTTCCTCGGGGCAGTTACTGTACACAAGCCGGCCGCAGTCGTTGTAGGCCCACATGTACAGCGGCCCCGCACACTGAATCATATCCTTATAAAGCTGCAGATTCTGCCGGACATCCATTTGCATTGTCCCTCCGTGTTTTACAATCTAAGTGGATTCATTTTAACATATTTTTCCTGTGCCGACAAGAACGTCCGCCAACCCACCGCAGAAAGGAGCGTCCTGTGAAAATGAAAAGAAGCTATTGCAACCCGCTTGACCTTGGCTACCGCTACCAGCATATGATGGAAAACGGAAAGCGGATTGCCTACCGTGAGGCTGCTGACCCGACACTGATTTACTTTAAGGGTGTCTACTATCTGTTCGCGTCGATGTCGGGCGGATTCTGGCACAGCAGCGATTTGACCGACTGGAAATACCACACCAACCGCAATTTGCTGATATATGATTATGCGCCGGATGTGCGCCAAGTGGGAGAGTACCTGTACTTCTGCGCCTCGCGCCGCGGCGAGAACTGCCCCATCCTGCGCACAAAGGACCCGCTGTCTGATACGTTTGAGCAGGTCAGTGCGCCGTTTGATTTCTGGGACCCAGACCTCTTCTGTGACGATGACGGTCGCGTCTATCTGTACTGGGGCTGCGGCAACACCGACCCCATCTATGGAATCGAGATGGACCCCGACACCATGCTGCCCATCGGGGAGCGCCGCGAGCTGATTTTTGAGCAAGCGGACACGCTGGGCTATGAGCGCTGCGGCGAGAACGGAAATGTCCCGCCCAAGGAGACAAGCCCGGTGTATCAGGCACTGAAACCCTTTGTCAACCCGGCCACCGGGGAGCTGCAGCTGCCGCAAACACTGCCCGCGGGCGGCGGCTTCAATCGGGAAAAGCTCGTCAAAATGTTTCGTTCGATTGGCAAGCCCTACATCGAGGGCGCTTTATGACAAAGCATAACGGCAAGTACTATCTGCAATATGCCTCCCCGGCCACCCAGTTCAACACCTACTGCGATGGCGTCTATGTGGCCGATGCGCCGCTTGGGCCGTTCACGCTGCAGCAAAGCAACCCCTTTTCCTCCAAGCCGGGCGGCTTTATGCAGGGCGCGGGGCATGGCAGCACGATACAGGATGCCGATGGGAATTTCTGGCACGCCTCGACCATGCGCGTCAGCGTGAATCACGATATGGAACGCCGCGTCGGGCTCTTCCCGGCAGGCGTGGATGCGGATGGCGTGCTGTTCTGCAACCAGAATTTTGCGGATTACCCGCTGTGCATCCCAGACGGAAAATTTGACCCGTGGAGCGTGCGTCCGGCGTGTATGCTGCTCAGCTATCAGAAGCCGACAGCGCCTCCTCAACGGCAGAGGCAGCGCCCCGGCGCTGGCCGCGGACGAAAACTGCCGCACATGGTGGAGCGCAGCAGACGCTCGGCCCGGCCAGTGGCTTTCGGTGGATTTGGAGAAGGTCTGCGACATCCACGCCATACAGGTGAATTTTGCGGATGAAGCATTGTCGGTGGACTACCCGGAGAACCTGTACTGCCATCAGAGCGGCGGCGCGCGGTATATCGAAAAGGAACCGCAAATCAGCGTTATACGCTGGAAACCAGCACGGACGGCACCACCTGGCAGCTGCTGCAGGAGGTATCCCATGAGGGCAGCAATGCCTATTTCCCGCTCCCGGAGCGTGTCCGGGCGCGTTACATTCGCCTGACCGGCGGGGCACTGCCCTATGGGCAGACGCTGCGCATCAGCGGCCTGCGCATTTTTGGCTTCGGCGGCGGTGCTGCCCCGGCACAGGCACAGGCCACCGTACACCGCACCGGCCCCATGAATGCATTGGTGCAGTGGCAACCGCTTTCTGAGATGAGCGCGCAGGGGTGCAATATCCGCTATGGCATTGCACCCGATAAGCTCTACCAGAGCTGGCTGGTCTACGGCGTGCAGGAGCTGGATTTATCCACTGATGGCGGGGCAGGACTACTATCTGCGGGTAGACAGCTTTAATGAAAACGGAATTACCGAGGCAGCCTGCTGTATTGCCCGGCGGAGAATCATAAATAATTGCAAGGAGTTTGGGATGATGAGAAAACAAATTCTGTGGAACAGTGACTGGCTGTTTGCACGCGGGGACACCCCCGAGAAAGCAACCCCGGTCACACTGCCCCACACCTGGAACGCCAAGGACGGACAGGACGGCGGCAATGACTACTACCGCGGCACCTGCCTTTACACAAAGGCGTTTGAGGCCCCCGACCACAGTGACAGCGAGGAGGTCTGGCTGGAATTTGAGGGCGTTGCCATGACCGCCGTGGTCACATTGAACGGTCAGGAGCTGGTCCGGCATGAGGGCGGCTACGCCACCTTCCGTGTCAATCTGACGCCCGCGCTGGCCGCGCAGAACACCCTGACCGTCGCCGTGGACAACGGCAAAAACCGCACGGTCTACCCGCAGAAGGCCGACTTCACCTTCTACGGCGGCATCTACCGCCCGGTGCATCTGCTGGTTGTGCCCAAGGCGCATTTTGCGCTGGACTACCACGGCGCGCCCGGCCTGCGCGTTACCCCTGTGCTGAGCGCCGATTTAAAAACCGCTGAAATTCACGCTGAGGCGTGGGTTACCGGCACCGCGCAGAGCGTGCAGTTCACGCTGGGCGAAGAAACGCTTTCCGCGGCTGTCACGGACGGCAAGGCCGAGGTACGTTCAAGCTCGAGAACGTCCACCTGTGGGATGGCGTCAATGACCCGTATCTGTACAAAATGCAGGCCACGCTCGATAGCGGCGATGCCGTGGAAGCCAATTTCGGCTGCCGCACGATTGCCTTTGACGCGGAGAAGGGCTTTATCCTGAACGGCCGCCCCTACCGCCTGTGCGGTGCGGCGCGGCATCAGGACCGCCAGGGTCTTGGCAACGCACTGACCGAAAAAGAGCACGACGAGGATATGCCCTGCTGCGTGAGATGGGCGCCAACACCGTGCGCCTGGCCCACTACCAGCACGCGCAGTATTTCTACGACCTGTGCGATAAATACGGCCTTGTGGCGTGGGCAGAAATCCCCTACATCACCGAGCATATGCCCGAGGGCCGCGCCAACACCCTCTCCCAGATGACCGAGCTGGTTGTGCAGAACTATAACCACCCGTCCATCGTCTGCTGGGGCCTTTCCAACGAGATTACCGGCAGCGGTAAGACGGAGGATCTGGTCGAAAACCACAAGCTGCTCAACGACCTCTGCCACAAGCTGGACGCCACCCGCCCCACCACCATGGCGCACATCTTTATGCTGGATGCCAATGACCCGCTGGTATTCCTGCCCGACATCCGCAGCTACAACCTCTATTATGGCTGGTATGTAGGGGAGTGGGACCAGAACGATGCGTGGTTTGATGAGTTCCACAAGAACCACCCCGATGCCGTGATTGGCCTGTCCGAGTACGGCGCGGATGCAAACCCCGCCTACCAGAGCGCCAAGCCAGCCAAGGGCGATTGGAGCGAGGGCTATCAGGCCGTCTACCACGAGCACATGCTCAAAATGTGGGCAGATCGGCCCTATATCTGGGCGATGCACTGCTGGAATATGTTCGACTTCGGCGCGGATGGCCGCGATGAGGCGGCAAGCCCGGCCAGAACCAGAAGGGCCTTGTCACCTTTGACCGCAAGACGAAAAAGGATGCCTTCTACATTTATAAGGCCTACCTGAGCAAGGAGCCGTTTGTGCATATCTGCGGCCGCCGCTACGCCGACCGTGCTGAGAGAGAAACCGAAATCAAGGTCTATTCCAACCAGCCGCGTGTGACACTGTTTGTGGACGGCAAGGAGTTTGCCGCACAGGACGGCGACAAGATTTTCAAATTCACGGTGCCGATTTCCGGCGAGCATACAATCGAAGCCACAGCGGTGCCTGCAGCGATACCATTGCCATCCGCAAGGTCGATAAGCCCAACCCCGCCTACGTGAAAGCGGGCGGCGAGGTTGTGAACTGGTTTGACCGCGAGGACGAGATTGTCAAGGAGGGGTATTTCTCCATCAAGGATTCTATGGGAGATGTCAAGGCCCATCCGCAAGCCTCTGCTGTGCTGAATGAGCTTATTGCCCCGCTGCAGGCCAAGGCCGCAGCCGCCTACGGCGATGTTGCTAAAAATATTCAGATTCCCGAATCCATGCAGCGCATGATGGACAAGATGAGCGTGGAGGCCACCCTGAAGCAGATGGGTAAGCTGGTCAAACCCGCCTTTGTACATGAGCTGAACGCCGCATTGAATCAGATAAAAAAGGAGGGGTGAGCGCAGGACCTGTAAGGCAGTGCCACAACTACATTGAAAATTTTGTAAAAAGAAAGAGAGAAACAATACTATGGCTAACAAGAAAAATGACCCCAACCATCTCGGTTTCGGCCGCCTGATGGCGTGGAAAAGTTCGGACATTGCTATGGCCGGCCTGAACGTAATCGTTCTGGGCTATCTGAGCATTTATTGCAGCGACACCCTTGGCATTGCACCTGCAGTTGTGGGTACTGTGCTGATGGTAAGTAAAATCATCGACGCTTTTACGGATATTTTTGCGGGCTGGCTGGTCGATAACACCCATACCAAGCTGGGCAAGGGCCGCCCCTATGAGCTTGCCATTGTCGGCGTTATGCTCTGCTCTCTGGGCCTGTTCTCCGGCAGCCCTGCATGGAGCAACACGATAAAAGTCGTGTGGATTTTCTGTATGTACACGCTGGTGTTCTCCATCTTCACCACCCTGCGCGGTGCGGCCAACACACCGTACACCATCCGCCACTTCAGCAACAACCCCATCCTGATTCGCAAGGTTGCCTCCTACGGCGGCATTATCACGATGGCCGGTTCGATGATCGTCAGCATCCTGTTCCCCATCGTAATGAGCAAGCTGGCCACCAGCGCCGGCGGCTGGCGTACCACTGTGGCAATCTTTGTCCTTCCCCTGCTGCTGATTTCTCTGCTGCGTTTCTTCTTCTGCAAGGAGGACCCCAGCGTGGACGGTGGTGACGAGCAGTTCCAGCCGGTCCGTCTGAATGAGATTTTCTCGATGTTCCGCCGCAACAAATATGTCTGGCTGTATGCCATTATTATGCTGTGCTATAACATCAGCACCTCTCTGGCCGTTACGACCTACTACTTCAAGTACATCATCGGCAACACCGCTATGATGAGCGTTACCTCCATTTTCAGCATTGTGCTGCTGCCGCTGATGCTGGTATTCCCGTGGATTATGAAGAAAATCGGCGGTATGAGCAAGATGGTCGGTGCTTTTGCCTGCATCGGTATCGTTGGTTACATCATTGTTTTCGTCTCCGGCGCAAACCTGACCGGCGTCCTGCTCGGCGGTGTGCTGGGCGGCCTGGCCGGTCTGCCTTTGGCATACTACGGCGTTCTGTTCATTATGAACTGCTGCACCTATAACGAGATGATTGGCCTGCCCCGCATGGATGGCTCTGCCGGTATTCTGGCAAACTTCATGGGCAAGTGCGGCGGTGCTATGGGCAGCTTCATCACCGGCATCCTGCTCAGCGTCGGCGGTTACATTGCCGCAGAGGGTACGGTTGATCAGCCCGCAAGCGCACTGATGATGATTCGCATTGACTATGCACTCGTCCCCGCCGTGCTGATGATTGTGATTGCAGCCTGCTCCTTTGGCTTTATGAAGCTGGAAAAGAAAATCCCCGCATGGGAAGCCGCCCAGAAGGCCAAAGCCGCCCCGCTGAAAACGCCTGAAACAGAAATGATTGATTTATAAAACAGTTCTGAAATAACAGACCGCGCATTTCCCGGCAAGGGGAGATGCGCGGTCTGTCTTTTTGCAGATAAAGAGTATCAAACAAAGAAAATCACTTGAAAAAGTGTTTATACGTAAGTGAACACTTTAACTTTCAGGACGGTCGGCTCAAAGAAAGTCATCAAAGCGGCCTCGTCACCGTTCAATCGGCGTGTCACTTTCCACTCGCCGTTTTCCATGCGGCCTTCCTCCACGGAAAGTAAATCCAGATTGGGCTTGTCTGCTTCCGCAGAAACAAACTGCAGTCCGCAGCGGTTTACAACAAGCATACATTCATCTTCAGACAGTTTCATAGCCAGACAAACGCCGTCCTTTTGCTGAATCATGGGATGTTCTACAATGGCATAGACCGTAAATTTGCCAAAGTTCATAGCGCACTGGTCTTTACGCTCGCTGCAGACAGCCTGTAGGTTCTTTGTGCCGTAGCGTTCGCCCAACAGCGGCATAAGACTGTTCAGTGTACGGCCGTACCAGCCGTATTCCGCCGTATTCTGCGGCGTTATAAGCAAGGGATCGGTTACGTCCATGCCAAATAAATATCCTTGGGTTCCGGTAAAAGGCTGCCCCATATTTTCAAAGCCAAAGGGGGCATAGCAAAGTGCATGATAATGACCGACCGTATAGAGCATACGCGGGCCGGAATAGCTGTGTGTACTGCATTCGGGAATCATTAAAGGTTTACCGCGGCGGGTATACTCGTCACAAATGTTACAGAAATCATGAACATAAATATCGGGCGTATGTAGGTCAATGCAGGGGGCACCGTACTGCCAGACTTCATACATACGGGAAACCGGCCCACCGCTGGGATAAGTGCCCGGTTCGCCGCCCTTGTCCAACCAGCAGTTTGCAGTCATGGGCAATGGATATTCCTTTTTTCCGGCCTGAGCAACACGGTTGACATAGCGTGAGATATAATATGCACTGAAAATTTCCTCTGCAACTGAGCCAAATACTTCGCCCCAACTGCCTGAGGTTGCACCGTTCTCGACAGCCTCCTGCACGTCCTGCACCATTGTTTCGATGTGAGAACGCATATACCCAGCAAAGTCCTGCGGAACATCTGCAGCAAATGCAACATCGGCCTCGTCGGAACGTTCCCGAGCAGTTCCCAAAAGTCCGGTTTCGTTCTCCACCTGAACGGCAAGAACGGTGTTTTCCTCACCATCGAGTGTGCGCAGATGTCGCATCAGTCTGCCAAAGGCACGGGCATCAGCAGCACAGGTCTCCTCGCACAGATAAGAAAGGGTCGTATACAGCATACCATAGGCGTTTTCGCGGGGCGCTTTGTTTTTCCCTTTGACAATCTGGCCGCGCCGGAACCTCTGTAAATCTGTCTTTACCCATGCAGGAGCGTACATACATTCGGCGTTTTTCCAACTGCCAAACCAAAGCAGAACAAGGTGCTTGCCTTTGCCACGTGCCTGCAACACAAGGCCGTCCAGCAAAGAGAAGTCAAACTGTCCTTCCTCTGGCTCGACCTGGTCCCATGTGATTGGCAGCAGCAGGTATTCATGCCGAGTTGCTCGGCAGTTTGCCAGACGCCCTCCATATATTCCACAGATGAAGAATTGGAATTGCCGACTTCACCAGCAAGCATGATATAGGGCTTGTCGTGTAGTGTCAGCACCGTGCCGTTTGCTTGTTGTTTCAATGTGGGAATTGACATAATATACCTCCTGACAGAAATTTTTAGGTATCTCAATTATAATGGGAAATCTGTATTCCTAAAAGAAACAAATTCGACACAGAGAGTAAGAAATAGCTCTCATCAATACTTTGGGTGTTTTCTTGCATAGGGTGCGACGCTTTCAGAGTACGCGAACTGTAACGCAAGCATAGCGTTTGGATATCCACAACGCATTTTTGGGGTGAACCCAACCCCTGCAGTCGAAAAATGTTACGATTTTCTCAATTATAGCCACTTTCCATTGACAGGCTGGGAAGCTGTATGGTATCCTGAACCTGCAGAAATTCTCTGCGCAGCACCTTTACAACTGAATACACAGCATAACAGGTACTTTACTCTCCCGGTGGGGCGCACAGCATGGTCACGGCAGACCATAACCCGCGACTGGGGAGAGGGCATGATGATACTCCTGCTGCCCCACGCGTCAGATGGGGTGACTGAGTTAGGATTGTAAGAAGTAAGATCCTAACAAGGTCAGTGAACGGCTGCCTGCCAGCAGCCTGCCTGTTATGTTCCCATGTCTGGGGGAGAGCGGCAAATTAGACATTTTTCTTCAGCATTTATTTTGATGTACGCGGTTTCTTTTATTATTTACATGATCGTGTGATTAACGCTATTATGCGTATTATTTGATTTTTATTGAATTTACATCAAGATTTGCGGGGAAAGTGTACCCTTACGCCCGGATAAAACAGAGAAAATATAGAAAGAGCCCGGAGGACCTTACCGATTTGGTAAGTCCTCCGGGCTCTTTTTTCTCTCCGGAAAGTGTATTCAAGAGGGTTACACAGAATAACGGTACAGCACGGAAAGGAAGTGAACTTATGATTAGACCAATTCTGAGAGATTGTGCGAAATACGCACGAGGACCGCCGAAGTGAATCAGAACTGATTCACTATTTGAGTACAAAATCGAAAAAGTGAATCAAATCTGATTCACTCGCAGTAACCGCCCAAATCTGCCCCGTGTGGGGCAGATACTCCGCGTCGCACACGGCGCGACATCACCTGCAAAACCGCCGTTTGGCGCGTTTGTGGGGCTGTGTGGCGGCGCGAGCCGTACAACTTAACACTAGAGAGTAAAACTTACTACACGCAAAATTACGATACTATGAGATAATAGATGTATACCAAACAAGAAGGGATGATGCAAATGACTTTTACGAAACTTCCGAAAACAATCACTGCAGAAGAACTGCTCTCCACGCCGCTGCCGCCGGTCAAGTGGATTATCCCCGGCCTGCTCCCGGCTGGCCTTGCCTTGTTTGCAGGTCCCAGCAAGGCGGGCAAAAGCTGGCTGACACTGTGGCTTTGTCTGCAGGTCGCACAGGGGAAGCCGGTGTGGGGGCGAGAAATTGAGTCGCGCACGGTGCTGTACCTCTCGTTGGAGGACACGCTCAACCGCCTGCAAGACCGTCTGTTCCGACTTGTAGGCAGCGAGGATACCCCGAAGCGGCTGATCCTGCAAACCGAATGTCCGGGCATTGGGCAAGGCTTGGAGGAACAGATTGTGGACTTTGTTCATAACTATCCGGATACCGGGCTGGTAGTCATTGACACCTTGCAGAAAGTGCGCTCCTGCGACCAAAGCGGCAGTATGTACGCCAGTGACTACAAGGACGTCAGCGCACTGAAATCTCTTGCGGACAAGTACGGCATCTGCATTCTGTTGATTCATCATCTGCGTAAACGGGCAGCGTCCGACCCCTTTGACCAGATTTCCGGCTCAAATGGTCTGATGGGGGCAGCAGACACCACATGGGTCATGCAGCGCAAACGAACGAGCAAGAATGCTGACATTATCCTGACAGGACGCGATTTGGACAGGCGAACGCTGTATCTGCATGAGGAAAACTGCATTTGGCTGTTGGACGAGGAAGAAACCGCAGAAGAACAGCGACTGAAAGCTGTGCCGGAATATCTTTGGAGAGTTGCAGAATACATCGAGCAAGCCGGAAAGTGGCAGGGAACTGCTACCGAGTTGTTGTCTGCAGCTGGTGTTGACGGCGTTTTGCCCCATATGCTTACCCGAAAAATCGTGGAACACTTTGACACGGTATTTGTACCAAAGGATATCCACTATGAAACGCATCGCACATCGCAGACGCGCTTGCTGAAGTTTTCCCATTCTGAAAATGACGCTGATGACGCTGATATTGACATAACTCAATTATCCGGCTGGGATATCTCAAAAATAGCGTCACAAGCGTCATTAGCGTCATCGGCCAAGCCTTGGCGCGGAAAATATGGGGCGTAACCTCGTAGAGAACCGCTTACTTGGTACAGATATAAACGTAGACACGATGAGTTATTGAACTGCCAAGAAATGACGCTACTTCTGAAACGTAGAAAAAAGAAATGACGCTAAAATCAGCAATGACGCTGATTTGATTTACAAGCAAGGAGGTACAATGGCTTATATCAAACAAAAGTCCGAACGCAAGTACAAAATCACTGTCTGCAACGGCTATAAGGTCAACGGGCAGAAACGTATGAAAGCACAAACGATAACAGTACCGCCGGAAGTTCCCAAGCGTGGAATTCAGCAGTATGTTATGGCTGAAGCTGAACGCATCGAGAAAAAGTTCAAGTATGGCATTGAGGAAAACGACCAGACACACTTTGACCGCTACGCCGAGTCGTGGCTGAAACGGCAGGAACCGTATTTCAAGGCCACTACGCTGGCCGGATACAAGAGAAATCTGGAAATTGCCTATCTGCAAAGGCGGGCGAGGCTGTCAACAGCGGCGCGTATGCGCCGTTCATCTTGACCGTTGACTGGCTCGGCTGGCTTTGCTATTTCTGAAAGATACAAAGTGCCGCAATGGAAGATACATACTCAAAAGGGATAATCTCTGCCATAGTCCTTCAAACGCAATTATTGTTCCTCTATAATTCGGCTTATCAGCCATTACAAATAGCGCAAAAAAGACTATTGCAAAGATAAAGCAAATTAAAGATAAAATTCCTAATAACCCATTAGACACTTTGAAAAAATATAATCCGACAAACAATGGTGCAAGTGTTAAAAGTAGAAAACCTATTACTGAACCATAACCATGTATCTTTGCGGAAAGAGTTTCAAGGCTTTTGGTTTCTCCAACTGAAAAAAATCCCGGAAAGAATACAACCGCCTACGGCGTAAATCACAATAACGGAAAAAAGCATTATGGATATAGAACTTGATACTTGTGCGACAGTAGGATAAAGCTGTAAGGTGCTGATTAAAATTGCAACTCCAAACGCAACCAGCCAAATGTTATAAATTGAATGTAATGGTGCTTTTGAATTTCCTAAAACGCTCATTACTTGTGTCAAATGATTATAGTCTTTGTAAAATGGAGCTAACAAGAATGGAATAATTAAATCTAATGCCAAAAGCACCGGCAAAAAATGAGATAAATAATTCTTAATCATTGGTTTTACCTCACTTTTAGAAAATGAAAATCGCAATATGGCGAACCATTTCCTAATGTGCCAGTTCGTTCAAAACGAATTTTGGGTAATAAACCTGAAAAAGAAATATCATCATTTTCACAATACACACAACATAACTCTGGACAATCATACATTTTTGTTAGTTCCCAATAAATGCAATTATGCAAATTGAAGTGTATCTCTTTGCCATTACATTTAACCCATTCCGTTGTCCAACCGTCATCGGGAAAATTTTTTCGCATATGCTTTTTTACACCTAACCGATAGATGGTATATGCAAAAGGCATACTTCCTAACTTTTTCATTTCTTCTTTTTGAACGTTTTGCGGCTTTATGGGTTTCGTTTCTAACATATTCTAACGCTTCATTTTGGTTTATACCCTCTCCTCGAAGTGCCTTGTAATAAGCCAACGTTGGAAATAGCTTTAATTGCAAATGATTTTGAATTGCGGCGTTATTGCGATAGTCGGCGTTATTCAGAAGTTCTTGATAAATTTTTTTCTGCTTGCTCAAAAATCAGCTTTCCTTTTTCTTGCCCAAACTGTTGAATACAATCCACTTCTAAAAAGGGAAGCGTAGTTTCATTTAGTTTCATCATCATTTCCTCCCTTGAAGTGGCCTAAACCTTTCAAAATCTTTACAGCAACCTCTTTCATTACATCAGCTTTGACTACAGCTATTCCTTGTTCCTCATCGCCTAAAACGAGTAGCGTGTCTCCGGGATTTATGTCAAATATTTCTCGCGCTTCTTTGGGAATGACAATTTGTCCGCGCTCCCCAACCTTAACAGTTCCAAATATGTGCTTTCCTTTTGGCATGGACATTGTACAGCATCTCCTTAATTCATGTTTTTCATACTTACATGAAAAGTATACACCACTTCAAGAAAAATGTCAAATCACCTTTACTGATTACGGAATAATGGGGATAGCCGTCTTTCATATTGTGGTGTTACTTTATGGCACATGAGCATTTACCTATCGCTTCAAGCTGATTTTGAAAGCAAACAACTTGCCGCTGGATTTAAATGTGCATGGCTTACGGCATACGAACGCCAGCCTGCTGATTGCGCAGGGGGTTGACGTCCGCACCGTGGCCAGCCTGTTAGGCCACGCACAGGCCAGCACTACGCTGGACATTTACGCCCACGCCTTTGACAAGAACAAGCGCGAGGCGCAGGAAAAGTTGGGAAAGGCGATTGGATTATGATGAATGGTAAGAAGATTAAGCTGACGCGCTGCAATAAAATTATTTTGCTGAAAGCGCTGAGCGATTACTACTACCGGCAGCGAGCCATGAACGCAGGCTGGCAGGAAACAGGTTATCTGATACTCAAAGTGGATTCTCCCAATGGGTATAAACCAGTTTTCACCAGTGAGGAAGTCCGCCATGCAAGAAGTGCTGTAAATCAGTTGCGAAACAAGAAAATTCAACAGGGGCAGTACACAGACGCCACCGATGATATGCTGTTGAAACTAGCCGATGTGCCAACTTTCAGGAAAATGTGAATTTACGCAAAATCTATAAAGTAGATCACGTAGAAAAAGACTGCAACAATTGTTGCAGTCTTTTTGGTTAGACATCGGGATTTGCCGTTTGGCCTATGCCTTTTCCTCAGATTACCTCCAATTCAAGCGTTTTGGCCGGCAGGCTTTTGCTTTCACCGTGACCGTAATCTTTCCGGGGGCATCGCCGCCGCGGACCACGGCCAATGCCTTGCCGTAGTAGGTCGTGTGGGTATCGGAGAAAAAGTTTTCCCCCATGTTAGGACGTGCAGAACCAAGGGCCAGCAGCGTTCCGGCACCGTCAACCTCCACCGTGACCGCAGTATCCTCAGAAGATTTTGTGATGCCATCCGCCCCCGTCAGGTCAATGCTGATGTAGGCCAAATCCTGCGTTTTTGCCTGCAAGGTGCTCCGGTCGGCCACCACACGCAGTTCGGCAGGTCCTGCAGCTGTCTTCATGGAAGTGCGGCTCTGTTCTTTTCCCTCGCCATCGTAGCTGATTGCGGTGATGGTACCGCTCATAGACAACGTGTTTAAAGACAGCCTTGTATTCCTTCGTCTTTTTTCTGCCATAGGAATGCCCGTTGACAATGAGTTCCGCCGTTTCGCCGTCAGAGTAGACCGTGACCTTGGTTTTTTTGCCTTCACAGCCGGCCCAGGACCAGCTTGCCACTGCGTCTGTGTCACGCCACATGGATTCGGAGCCGGTTTCCCTGCGTGGGTGTACGGTTCTACGCCGATGCCGGGGGTATGTCCAGCCCCAGGACCAGCCCCGATTCCACGTGTTACCTCGGG
>ENA-OQCF01000138-OQCF01000138.1-human-gut-metagenome-genome-assembly--contig:-NODE-138-length-26666-cov-2.631260_pt1 | contig 26666 bp, 26 predicted proteins | sample MGYA00242756_ERZ504573 | MGnify/ENA primary metagenome ERZ504573 (study PRJEB26092, sample SAMD00036240) | human gut metagenome | host: Homo sapiens | study: EMG produced TPA metagenomics assembly of... | reverse complement strand
GCTCGGAACCCTCTTTCGATTTTCCTTTGCAAAGATAGCCTTTTATGCAATGCGTGTCAAGCATAAAAAGGCTGCTTTGTAACATATTTAAACGAAAACTTCTTATTTATAACATGTTACAGCAATGCTTTCACTGCCGCCTCCAAGTCTTTAACACTCTCTCCACGGGCACTCAACTCATTGTTCTTGTTAACCAGGAACACAGAAGGCACATTCTTCACATTATAAGAAGCCGCTATAGACGAATAAATTCCATTGCCGTCGCGCACACAAATCCAAGGTAGATTGTCGGCAGTTGTTTTCCAATAGTGCTCGTCTGCATCCAGAGAAACCTGATAAATTTCCAATCCCTGGGCAGCATACTTGTCGTACAAGTCACGCAACATATAATTATGTGTAGCAGAAACGGCACTCTGATAAACAGTGAAGTCCACAATAACAGCCTTGCCCTTCAATTCGCTCAACTTACGTGTATTGCCCTTCATGTCACGTAGGTTAATGTCGATGATGCCGGTTTCGGAAATTGCCTCTTCAGGGATTTCCACCACCTTCTGTTGCGGAGTACGGGTATTCTTCATTCCCTTTATTACAATGTTGTAGAGGTTCTTGGAACGGTCTGCATCCGGATAATAATTGTTCAGGCTGGTTGCCACGGCTGCAAAACACTTAACGTCTTCCTTATTGTTCAGAGGGTCGAAAATCAAATAATTATTCAACTTCTGAAACAAGGCGAAATAGGCGGCAGCCGTATTGGGAGCGGCAAAAATATAGCTGATTTTCACTTCATCCTTATAGTTCTTCAATAAAGAGGCGAGACTATCCTCAAAAACATCAGCGCCTATCTTATGTGCCTGCACCGACTGCAGCAATGCATTCACATTGTCCTGAAGCTTCATCTGCTTCAACGTCAAGTCCTTTATCTTCGAGCTGTTCGGAGAACCTTCGACCGTATAGGCAGTGGCAAAATCGGTATAAGGTGCCCTTACCAAAACCGTTTCCGTCGAATCTACCGAGAAATTAATAACCTTGTCATCTACCCGCAAACGATAGAATTCCGGAGACACCGGACGTACCTGCTTGAAGTGGAAAGAACCATCCCCTTTCAGTTTTACAGAATCCAAAGGAACAATACCTTCCAATGCCGAGGCTTCCAAATAAAGCATCTTGCCGTCGGCACCAGACACTTCACCCTCTACTTTGAATTTAGGTTCGGAATTACATGCACCCAATGCTATTGCAGCAAGTGCCATAAAAAAGATTTTCTTCATATCGTATCTTCAGTTTTGTTTTGCAAACGTGCCTGCAAATATACTTCTTTTCAAGTTCAGTCAAAGCATTTTCCCACGTTCTTACATATAGAAAACAGCAAAAAACAACTAAATACAAACTTTTTATCTCATTCCCACCATTTTACATGAATAAATTATGTATCTTTGCACGAATTTTGAAAGAAAATTAGATATAAAACATTTTTTATGATTAACCCAATTGTTAAGACGATCGAGCTTCCTGATGGCAGAACCATCACGCTCGAAACGGGAAAGCTGGCAAAACAGGCAGACGGTTCTGTAATGCTTCGTATGGGCAATACCATGCTTTTAGCTACTGTTTGTGCCGCCAAGGACGCAGTTCCCGGAACAGATTTCATGCCATTACAAGTAGAGTACAAAGAAAAATTCTCCGCATTCGGACGTTTCCCCGGCGGTTTCACAAAACGTGAAGGACGCGCTTCTGACTACGAAATCCTCACTTGCCGCCTCGTTGACCGTGCTCTCCGCCCCTTATTCCCTGATAATTTCCATGCAGAGGTATACGTAAACATCATTCTTTTCTCGGCAGACGGCGTAGATATGCCCGATGCTCTGGCCGGACTCGCTGCTTCTGCCGCACTTGCAGTTTCAGATATCCCCTTCAACGGACCTATTTCCGAAGTACGCGTAGCACGCATCAACGGACAATTTGTCATCAACCCTACCTTTGAGCAACTGGAGCAAGCGATATGGATTTGATGGTGGGCGCCACTTATGAAAACATCATGATGGTGGAAGGCGAAATGGACGAAGTTTCCGAGCAGGACTTGCTGGAAGCTATGAAGGCCGCACACGAAGCCATTAAGATTCAGTGTAAGGCACAGATGGAACTGGCAGAGGAAGTAGGCTCTACCGTGAAACGCGAATATTGCCACGAAGTGAACGACGAAGAACTTCGTAAAGCCGTTCACGACGCTTGCTACGACAAGGCTTATGCCATCGCCGCTTCCGGAAACAAGAACAAGCACGAACGCATGGATGCTTTCGATGCCATCCGCGAAGAATTCAAGGCACAGTTCTCCGAAGAAGAATTGGAAGAAAAGGCAGCCCTCATCGACCGTTACTATCATGATGTGGAAAAAGAGGCGATGCGCCGTTCCATTCTGGACGAAGGCAAGCGCCTTGATGGACGTAAGACCACCGAAATCCGTCCTATCTGGTGTGAGACCAGCTACCTGCCCGGTCCTCACGGCTCCGCTATTTTCACACGTGGCGAGACACAGTCTTTGTCTACAGTGACTTTAGGTACCAAGTTGGACGAGAAGATTATCGACGACGTATTGGAACACGGAAAAGAACGTTTCCTTCTGCACTATAACTTCCCTCCGTTCTCTACAGGCGAAGCTAAGGCACAACGCGGTGTAGGCCGCCGTGAAATCGGTCATGGGCACTTAGCATGGCGTGCCTTGAAGGGGCAGATTCCCGCAGACTATCCGTACGTAGTACGCGTAGTATCCGACATCCTCGAATCAAACGGTTCTTCTTCCATGGCTACCGTATGTGCCGGAACTCTGGCATTGATGGATGCAGGTGTGAAAATTAAGAAACCGGTATCAGGTATCGCCATGGGATTGATTAAGAATGCAGGCGAAGACAAATATGCCGTATTGTCCGACATCCTCGGTGATGAGGACCACTTGGGCGACATGGACTTCAAAGTGACCGGAACAAAAGACGGTATCACCGCCACTCAGATGGATATCAAAGTGGATGGTCTGTCATACGAAATCCTTGAAAAGGCTTTGCTGCAGGCTAAAGAAGGCCGCGAATATATCTTGGGAAAAATTACCGAGTGCATCGCCGAGCCTCGCGAAGACCTGAAACCTCACGCTCCGCGTATCGAGACAATGACCATTCCTAAAGAATTCATCGGTGCTGTCATCGGTCCTGGTGGAAAGATTATCCAAGGTATGCAGGAAGAAACCGGTGCCACCATCACAATTGAAGAAGTGGACAACATCGGTAGAATCGAAATCGCCGGTACCAACAAGAAGAGCATCGATGATGCTATGCGTATCATCAAAGGCATTGTGGCTGTCCCTGAAGTAGGCGAAGTCTACAAAGGCAAGGTACGCTCCATTATGCCTTACGGCGCATTCGTTGAATTCCTGCCGGGTAAGGACGGTTTGCTCCATATCTCCGAAATCGACTGGAAACGTCTGGAAACAGTGGAAGAAGCCGGTATCAAGGAAGGTGACGAAATCGACGTAAAACTTCTCGACATCGACCCGAAGACCGGAAAATTCAAGCTGTCACGTAAAGTATTGCTTCCAAGACCGGAAAGACAAGAAAGACCGGAAAAGAAATAAGAAATCTCTTATTCTTTAAGCATATAAAAGCTGGTGGAGCTCCATCAGGCTTTCTTTTTGTCCATACAGCCAAAATGGCTCCGAAAAAACAAGGCACAATGCTTGCATATTCCAAAAAGATTATGTTTTTTTGCTATATAAAGCCTTATATTCCATAAAGAACCTCAATTAATGTCCGGTTTAAGGAGCCTACATACTATGAATCTTTTCTCACGCTTTTTCCAGGAAAACCAAGAAAAGTTTTTGGCCTTTGCTTATTCTTATCTCAGGGATAAAGCGGAAGCGGAAGACGTTGTGATGGAATCCATGATTGCCCTATGGGAAAATCGAGACCGCTGGGAAGAAAATAGTAACCTGCATGCCCTGCTGCTGACCATCATAAAGAACAAAGCCCTGCACGTACTCGAGCACAAGCAGGTGCGTCTACGGGCGGAAGAAACCATCAGTAGCCACAACCTGCGCGAATTGGACTTACGTATCTCCACCCTGAAAGCCTGCGAACCAGACAAGATATTCAATACGGAAATACAACATATCGTAAATAAGACCTTGCAGGAAATGCCCGAACAAAGCCGGAGGATATTCATGTTGAGCCGATACCAGAACCTGGCAAACAAGCAGATTGCCGATAGCCTGAACATATCACTTAAGACCGTAGAGGCACACATCACCAAAGTGCTGCGAATTCTCCGGCTGAGACTGAAAGATTATCTTATAACTATACTCATTATATTAATATCCTAAAAAGATGCCTCTACGGAATAGGGTTACCGCCCACTTTCCGGTTATATATACAAAAGGTAAAAAGAGCACATTTTAGAAAAGAAACAAATTATTGACAATGAACCAAGAGCTATTATATAAATATTTCAAAGGTATTACTTCCATTGAAGAAGAAAAGATGATACTCGACTGGGTAGACGCCTCGGATGAAAACCGGGACACCTTCCTGAAAGAGCGCATGATATATGACATTTCCTTGTTCTCGGACAAACAGGACAACAATGAAAAGAAAACGGTGCGCATCATGCCGATGCTCCGCTGGACGGCCCGCATAGCCGCCGTCACCATTGTCGCCATAGCCGGTTATTTCATCACCTCCGACTTTCTATATAACAAGGAGGTACAATTGCAAACAGTCACCGTGCCTGCCGGACAACGGGCGCAGATTACCCTTGCCGATGGAACGCGCGTATGGCTGAACTCCAAGTCTACCATGAAATATGCCGCCAACTTCGGACGCAACGAACGGAATGTGGAGCTGGACGGAGAGGCCTACTTTGAAGTAGCCAAAAACAAGAGTATCCCATTCTATGTACATACAGAAACGAACAAGGTAAAAGTTGTAGGAACGAGTTTCAATGTTTGTGCCTATAGTGGGAGCCATGAGTTCGGAACCACATTGGTAGAAGGTGTCGTCGATATCTATCCGGCCAACAGCAGCCAGATAATCACCAGGTTGCAGAAAGACGAGGTATTTCTCAATGAAAATGGAAAATGCAGAAAGACCGTCCTTCCTTCCTATGAATATCTACGCTGGAAAGAGGGACTATACTGTTTTGACGACGCCCCATTCAGCGGCATCCTCAGTAGACTGGAGAAATACTATAACGTAAAAATAACCGTTGCCAGTCCCCAACTGCTGAACTACAGCAGCTTTACCGGCAAGTTCAGAGAGCAGGACGGTATCGAACACATACTGCGGACCATCTCGAAAGACCATCCTTTCAAGTTCCGCATCAACGAAGAAAAGGACTCAATTGTTATATATGAGTAAGAAAAAAGATCGGAAAGTACCCCCATACTTTCCGATCCGAAACAGTCAAAAATCGACCTTAATCAATTTATTAACTTAACACAGTGACAAAGATATGAGAAAAATTTTGTTGATGAGGCTTTTTTATCTAAAAAAATTAGATTTTAAGCAATTATTGCAAACCTATGAAAATCACATTATTCCTTCTCCTGCTTGTTATATTTCAGGTATACAACGGGAACTGCTACTCTCAGAATGCCAGGGTCAGCATTCAAAATGCCCGGCTGAGGGTAGGGCAAGTTCTCGAGCAAATTGAGTCGCAAACAGAATACTTATTTGTATATAACAAACAGAACGTCGATGTACACCGTACCGTCGACATCCATGCAAGTAACCAAACTGTTTCCGAAGTACTTGACCAAATGTTCAAAGGGACAGACATCAAGTATGTGATGGAAGGCAAAAACATCGTTTTAACCAAAAACAGCAGGAGTGCTGAGGATAAGACAGACACTCTGCAGGAAATGTCTACTGTAAGAGGAAAGGTGACGGACTCCAGAGGTGAACCGATTATCGGTGCCAACATTCTTGAAAAAGGGACCGCCAATGGTGTTATCACCAATACCGAAGGAGAATTTAGCATGAATATCCCTCCTTATGCCACTATTGTCGTATCCTACATCAGTTATGAACCGCAAACCATTGCCCTGAACGGTAGAAACAATCTCCACATCCGGATGGAAGAAAAGAACCTCACCCTGGAGCAGGTAGTGGTAACCGCCATGGTATCCAGAAGAAAATGTCCTCATTGACCTATTCTACCCAACAGATAAGCAGCAGTGAGCTGACCCGTGCCAAAGAACCGAACATGATTAATACACTGGCAGGAAAGACGGCCGGAGTACAAATCAACAAAACCGCCAATTTAGGAGGTTCTGCCAAAGTCGCCATCCGCGGTGCACGCTCTGCATTTGCCAGCGGCAACAACCAGCCCTTGTACGTAATTGACGGTGTTCCTATGCTGAACAGCTCAACAGAATCCACCTCCACCGTAATCGGCGGTAACAACGATGGATTGAACCGTGATGCCGGTGATGGGATTTCCAACCTGAATCCGGACGATATAGAAAGCATAAACATCCTGAAAGGTTCTTCTGCCGCCGCACTTTATGGCTCGCAGGCAGCTAATGGTGTCATTCTGATCACCACTAAAAAGGGAAAAGCCGGACTGCAGCGCGTTACATTCTCCTCCAACCTGACCGTGAGTCACGCCATCAGTACCCCCGAATTCCAAAATACATACGGTCGCAACGAAGATGGCGGTACGGCAAGCTGGGGTACAAAAAGCAATGTAACCGACTATGACAACATAGGCGAGTTCTTCAGCAATGGCATCACGACTTCAATTCGCTGGCCATCACTACCGGAAATGAAAAAGTACAAACTTATTTCTCATACGCCAACACCACGGCTAAAGGAATTGTAGACAACAACAAGCTACAGAAAAATAACCTGAACCTACACGAAACGGCCAGCCTCTTCAACAACAAGCTGAAACTGGACGGCATTGCAACACTAATGACCCAAACCGTCAAGAACTCCCCTGCTACCGGCGGCTATTATCTGAATCCGCTGGTCAGCTTGTACAGTTTCCCACGTGGCGTAGATATGAGCACTTACAGAGAAAACTTTGAAACGTGGAATGCCGACCGCAATATGATGACACAAAACTGGATTGAAAAGAATGGAGATGGTACCGTCAGTGAATGGGGACAGAATCCCTACTGGTTGAAAAACCGCGTGCTCAGTAGCAACAAGCGATATCGCGCTATCGCATCGGCCAGCGCCAATCTGCACATTACGGATTATTTCAGCCTGCAGGCACGGGGTAATGTGGATTATATCAGTGATAAATTCGACAATAAGATGTATGCCACTACAGCTCCCAACATCGCCGGCAAATACGAGGACAAGGAAAACGGACGTTACATCTGGTCGGACAGCCAAGAAATCCAAGTCTACGGTGACGTAATGGCCTTGTTCAACAAGGAATTTGATGACTTCTCCCTCAACACGGCACTGGGTGCCAGCATCAACATGAGTAAAGTCAACTCCCTGACAATAGACTCAAGGCTTGCTTCCCTCTACAAACCGAATGTATTTACCGTCCCCAATGTAGTGATGGACTCCAAAGCAGCCGTAAACCAGAGCATCGACAGCAAACGCACGCTCCAATCAGTATTTGCCACCATGCAGTGGGGCTGGAAAGGATTACTATACCTGGACATTACCGCACGTAACGACTGGTCATCCACACTGGCCTACACGGACAGCAAGAATACCGGATTCTTCTATCCCTCCATAGGGGCTACCTGGATTCTTAACAAAGCCTGCTCCCTACCCCAATGGATAAGTTTTGCCAAAGTGCGCGCTTCGTGGGCGGAAGTCGGTAATGACCTTCCGATAGGAATCACCAATCCGGTAGACATCATCATGGTAGGCGGCAGTATCAATGTAAATACCGTAGAACAGCGTGGTGACCTAAAACCGGAAATCAGCAGCTCCATCGAATTCGGTACAGAATGGCGTTTCTTCCACCACCGATTCGGGATGGACTTCACTTGGTATCAGACCAATACCAAGAATCAGTTATTGAGAATGGACAACCCCACGGCTCCACCTACAAATACCGGTATGTCAATGCCGGAAAAATACGCAACCAAGGCTTTGAGCTGACGGTAGACGCCACTCCGCTACTATACAGAAACTTTTCGTGGAAGAGTCTCATCAACATGTCCGCCAACAAAAACAAAGTAGTGACCCTGCATCCTGACTATCCGGAATTTTCCTACTACGAAGAAGGTTTCAACGCTGGCTATCAGATGCGCGTCAAAGAAGGAGGTAGCCTGGGGGATATTTATGGAAATGCTTTCCGCCGTAATGAGGATGGCAGCATCATGGTTGATGAAACCAGCAAAAGGCCTTTGGGAAATACCGGAAACAAGGATTTGCTTGGGAATGCCAATCCTGACTTCACGATGGATGGAGCAATACACTTACCTACAAAGACCTGGAGCTCTATTTCCTGATAGATTTCCGCTTCGGCGGCGAAGTCATGTCACTGACACAGTCCGAACTGGATGCCAACGGCGTGACCAAAGTCACCGAAGAGGCCCGAACCCGGGGATATGTAGAATACCAAGGACAGAAGTTCAACGACCCGAGAGCATTCTACAGTGCAGTAGGCGGCAGAAATGCCATCTCCGAATATTATATGTACGACGCAACCTGCATCAGACTCCGTGAAGTATCACTGAGCTATTCTTTCCCGAAAACGATACTGGAAAATAGCAGATTCATAAAGGGAATCGACGTATCATTGGCAGCGCGCAACTTGTGCTTTTTCAAGAAGGAAGCACCGTTCGACCCCGATGCAGTGATGTCCGTAGGCAACAACAATCAAGGAGTAGACGTGTTTGGCATGCCTACTACCCGGAATATCGGCTTTAACCTAAGATTTACCTTTTAAAATGAATACCTTATGAAAAACAAGTGCATCATATTCCTTTTCTGCCATAGCATGCTGCTGCTTACAGCTTGTACCGGTGGTTTTGAGAATGACAACGAAATCAAAGGAGGTTTCTCGGATGACAAAAAGGAAATAGACTTCCAGAACTTGACTGCTCCATTCGAACCCATACAGTCGGGTATCTACTTCAATATAGGTTCTGTAGGCTTGAACTGGGTATGGCAGATGACACAATCCCTAAACCACGACATGTTCTCCGGCTACTTCATGGACCCTATTCCTAAATTCATGAAATCCAACGCCTGCTACAACCTGAACTCCGGCTGGACCAATGCTGCATGGCAATGTACTTACGGATATGTCTACACGGAAGTGCAGAAGGCAGAAAAGAACTTTTATGGCAATGACAACCTGAAAGGCTATCTCGGCATTACTGAAATCTTGAAAGTAGAACTGATGCACCGCATTGCCGATACATATGGTCCGCTGGTCTACCACCAATTGGGTGAGGTACCCCGGGTTTACGGACTGCAGGAAGCCTATACACGTTTCTTTGCAGACCTGGACGAAGGGCAGCAATTGATAAGGGAATACCTGGACGAAGGAGGTGACAACAACAAATTCAAAGAGTATGATATGCTGACCAACGGCAAGACCTTGAAGGACTGGTTGAAGTTTGCCAACTCACTGCGTTTGCGCCTTGCCATGCGCATCTCCAATGTGGATGCAACTCTTGCCAAAGACCAAGCAACCAAAGCACTGAATGACAATCAAGGTGTACTGGAAGGTGCAAGGGAAACCATCGCTGTAATGGGCAAGAACTATATCAATCCTTTGTGTGCCGTTGCCGGTTGGGGTGAAGTCTACATGAATGCCTCGATGGAATCCATTGTCAACGGTTATGAGGACCCGCGTGGCAAGAAATGGTATAACACCGCCCTGCTCGAAGGTTGTAGAGAGCAATTGTTAGGCATTCCCATCGGCTTACCCATGAAAGACGGTGACGCCAACATTTACAGTTCCTGCTCTTCCCTCAGCACAAGCACCATCGGCGAAAAGACCGGAGCCGTATTGATGAGTGCGGCAGAAGTCTGGCTACTCAGGGCCGAAGCAGCCCTCCGCGGCTATACCAAAGAAAATCCCCGCACATGCTATGAATACGGTGTAAGTACTTCATTTACACAATGGGACTGTGCCGGTGCTTCCGAATATCTGGAAAGCGACAAAACCCCTGCCGATTATAAAGATGTAGTCTCAGGCGGCAAGGTGGGCAAGGACATGAAAGCCTTGATTACCATCTCCCCAAAATGGGAAGAAGATGCAGACATAGAGACAAAACTCGAAAAGATTATTACCCAGAAGTGGCTGGCATGCTGGCCCGAAAGTTATGAGGCATGGGCCGAGCAACGCCGTACCGGATACCCAAAACTTTTCAAGGTCCAAAGCAACACCGGAAAAGTGATTGATACGGATATCATGATCCGCCGCCTTCCGTTCTCGACGGACGCCGCCACTGCCGACCCGGCACAATACGCTACCCTCACGGAAAAACTGGGTGGCGCAGACAATGGCGCCACCCGCCTTTGGTGGGATACGGGGAAAAACTCTTTTTAGAACAGACTCCACGCAACCGTAAGCCCTGCCATCACAATGGCTACCATGCTCATCAGCTTGATCAGGATATTCAAACTCGGACCGGATGTGTCCTTGAACGGGTCTCCTACGGTGTCACCCACGACTGTAGCTTTGTGGACTTCACTGCCTTTGCCGCCAAAGTTGCCTTCTTCCACATATTTTTTGGCATTATCCCATGCACCACCGGCATTTGCCATGAAGATAGCAAGCACGAAACCGCTACTCAATCCGCCAATCAGCAGGCCGAGCACACCGGGAACACCGAAAATAAGTCCCGTCGCAATCGGAGTAATGATAGCTATCAGTGACGGAACCACCATCTCGCGTTGCGCCCCTTTCGTCGAGATTGCCACACAACGCTCATAATCAGGCTCCGTCTCTCCCGTAAGGATTCCCTTAATTTCGCGAAACTGGCGGCGCACTTCGTCTACCATATGGGCCGCCGCACGACCTACCGCATTCATCGTCAATCCACAGAAAAGAAATGCCATCATCGAACCCAGGAACATACCGGAAAGAACTTTTGGATTCATCAACGTCACATCATAGTGATGCATAAAGTCGAAGAAAGTGGCATCTTGAAGAGCCACGGCATCGCCATGAGGGAGCGACAATTCGGTAGCCCCGAGGCGGGTCAGCCCAATACGGATTTCCTCGACATAAGAGGCCAGCAAAGCCAATCCCGTCAAAGCGGCGGAACCGATGGCAAAGCCTTTGCCCGTAGCAGCTGTAGTATTACCCAAAGAGTCGAGCGCATCGGTACGCTTACGCACCTCCTCACCCAGACCGGACATTTCCGCATTGCCACCCGCGTTGTCGGCTATCGGTCCGTAAGCATCTGTAGCAAGCGTGATGCCCAATGTAGAAAGCATACCTACCGCAGCAATGCCAATACCATAGAGCCCCAGACCCACATTAGAGAAGTCGAAGCCCGAAGCAAAGAGATAAGAAGCAATAATACCCATCACCACGCAATCACCGGAATAGCCGTAGATAGCATTCCCAAGCCTATACCGGAAATTATAACTGTTGCCGGACCAGTCTTTCCGCTTTCACTCAGCTTTTGGGTAGGACGGTAGGATTGGGAAGTATAGTATTCCGTAGAACGCCCAATAATAATGCCTACTATCAAACCTACTATCACGGAGCAGGAAATCCACAGCCAATTGTCCAGTTTCAGCAACCATAAGATAAAGAAAGTGGCAATGACTATCAGAATAGAGCTGAGATTAGTACCGAAAGCCAGTGAGTTCAGCAAGTCCTTCATCTTCGCATTCTCTTTGGTACGCACGGAGAAGATACCGATAATGGAAAGCAATATACCAACGGCTGCAATCAGCATCGGAGCGATTACGGCCTTGAACTGCATCAGCGTATCACCCGAGTGGATAAAAGCCGCAGCACCGAGGGCAGCCGTAGCAAGGATAGAACCGCAATAACTTTCGTACAAATCAGCCCCCATACCTGCCACGTCGCCTACATTGTCGCCTACATTATCCGCAATCGTGGCAGGATTACGCGGGTCGTCTTCGGGGATACCGGCTTCCACCTTTCCCACAAGGTCGGCACCTACATCGGCAGCTTTTGTATAGATACCGCCACCTACGCGTGCAAACAATGCCTGCGTGGAAGCGCCCATGCCGAAAGTCAGCATGGTAGTGGTAATGATGCAGAGTTTATGGGTGGGAGTCATTACATCTTCCGGAATTACAGCATTCAGCAACAGATACCAAAAAGATATATCAAGCAAGCCAAGGCCAACCACTACCAGTCCCATCACCGCACCGCTACGGAAAGCCACGCGTAGTCCGGCATTCAGCGATGTGCGTGCCGCATTGGCAGTGCGAGCCGATGCGTAAGTGGCCGTCTTCATACCCAGAAAACCGGAAAGTCCGGAAAAGAATCCTCCGGTAAGGAAAGCAACCGGCACCCAAGAGTTCTGCACTCCGAAACCGTATGCCATAATGGAGAAAAGGATAACCAGCCCCAGAAATACCCAGCCCACAATCTTGTATTGTTGGCGGAGGTAAGACATAGCACCTTTGCGCACAGCAGCGGCAATCTTAATCATCTGAGGGGTACCCTCACTTTCTTTCATCATCTGACAATGGAAATACCAGGCAAAGTAAAGTGCCAGAACGGAAGCGGCTGGAACCAGCCAAAATAGGATTTGGTCCATAGCATTTATTCATATTAAAAGGTTGAACGAAAGCCTAAAATTATTGATTTGAAGCGAAATATGCAAACAATTAGGCTATTTTATGCACTAGTTCCATTTCTATAAATAATAAAGACCTCTATCTATAAAAAATAGATGATGTATCCCCCTAAAATGTATCGTTCATTCTTGGGAAACACATCATCTGTTCAGGTCAAATACATCATCTGTTCGATTAAAATAGATGATGTATTTTATTATTCCACCGTTACAGCCGTACCGCAGGCTGTAACCATCAGCATGCTGCCACTACCTCCTACCGTTTCATAATCCAGATCTACACCAATCACGGCATTGGCACCCATAGCACGGGCATTTTCCTGCATCTCACGCAAAGCTGTCTCCTTAGCTTCGCGTAGCACTTCTTCATAAGAGCCGCTTCTCCCACCTACCACGTCACGGATGCTGGCAAAAAAATCGCGGAATACATTGGCACCGATAATCGTCTCACCGGAAACGATGCCATAATAGCGGGTGATACGTCCACCCTCAATAGTCGGGGTTGTTGTTACTAACATAATTCATTTTTTTTAGTTGTTGATATATTAGACGCAAGGAATGGAAGAAAGGTTGCAAAGCTTTGCTTGGGTCAGAACATCCGGCTGACACGAACTATACCTGCCACCAGCGCATCTATCTCCTCCCGGGTATTGTAAAGTCCGAAAGATGCACGCACCGTTCCTTCGATACCAAGACGCTGCATCAATGGTTGGGCACAATGATGTCCCGTGCGTACGGCAATGCCAAGACGGTCGAGCAATGTACCCATATCAAATGATGGATATACCTACCAGAAACGATATGACACTACCCTTGTCTTCTGCTCGCCGAAAGATACGCATACCGGGAATCTCTTTCAGCCGTTGCATGGCATACTGGGTCAATTCGTGTTCATAGGCGGCAATCTTGTCCATCCCAACCAGCGAAACGTAGTCCAAAGCTTTGGCAAGTCCGGTAGTACCGATATAATCCGGCGTACCGGCTTCAAACTTGAACGGCAATTCATTGAAGGTAGTCTTTTCAAAAGAGACATGCTGAATCATCTCTCCACCACCCTGATAGGGAGGTATCCTATCCAGCCACTCCTCTTTACCATAAAGTACGCCTACTCCCGTAGGACCATACACCTTGTGAGCGGAGAAAACGAAGAAGTCGGCATCCAAGTCCTGCACATCCACCGGCATGTGGGGAATGGACTGGGCACCGTCCACAAGCACCGGAACACCCTGCTCATGGGCAAAAGCAATCATCTCCTTGACGGGATTGACCGTGCCCAGCACATTGGAAACATGTGCCACACTGACAATCCTGGTACGTTCGGAGAACAACTGCCTATATTCGTCCAATAAGAGTTCGCCCTTGTCATTCATCGGAATCACTTTGATGGCTATTCCACGCTTGGCGGCAAGCAGCTGCCAGGGAACAATGTTACTATGGTGCTCCATCACAGAAAGAATCACCTCATCCCCCTCCTGCATAAATTCCTCACCAAAGCTGGAGACAAGCAGGTTGATACTCTCCGTCGTACCACGGGTAAAGACAATCTCATTCGTACTACGGGCATTGATGAAACGTCGCACCGTCTCACGCGAGGCCTCGTGCAGCTCTGTAGCCTGCTGCGAAAGGAAGTGCACCCCGCGATGCACATTGGCATTCACCGAATAGTATTCGTCCGTAATGGCATCTACTACCTGGCGGGGTTTCTGCGTAGTCGCGCCGTTGTCCAGATAGACCAACGGCTTGCCATATACCTCACGGGAAAGGATGGGGAAATCAGCTCGAAGCCTCTCCCCCAGCCCCTCCCCCGTAGGAGGGGAGCCAAGATACTACTCTTATTTATATCGTTGTTCATAATGAATCGAAATTATAAGCTATCACTTGCAGATGGCACATCCCTGGCATTTGTTCAGTTCTCCCCGGAAACGCTTCTCTACCAGCAGATGCAGACGGTCCTTCAAAGCATCCAAACGGATGGTGTCGATGACTTCGTTGACAAAAGCGAACATCAGCAGCAGGCGCGCCTCACGCACCGGGATACCACGCTGCCGCATATAGAAGAGAGCGCTTTCATCGAGCTGCCCCACCGTAGCACCATGACCTGCACTTCACGTCATCTGCATAAATCTCCAGCTGAGGTTGGGTGTACATATGCGCATCGCGGGTAGCACAAAGATTGCGGTTGGTCTGTTGCGAACTGGTGTGCTGTGCGTCAGGGCGCACTAAAACAAGACCGGCAAAGGCACCTACAGCCTGCTCGTCAAGGACATACTTATAAAGCTCATTGCTGGTACAGTTGGGCACAGCATTGGTCGATAGTCGTATGATTGTCCACATGTTGGTTCTTGTCTGCAATGGCCATACCGCACAGATTCAGTTCCGCATGTTCACCGGCGAGCGTCACACGGGTTGTATTCCGCGTAGTTCCGTTGTGCAGGGTCATACCATTCAGAGTACATTGCTATTGGCTTCCTGCCTTACATACATATTGCTGATACGCACCGTACTGGTGTGGGTCTCCTCCAGTTCATAAAAATCGAAAACAGCATTTTCACCGGCAAAAATTTCTATTACCTGCGTTGCCAGGAAGTTCACACTGTCCATTGCATGGTCACATACTAGCAAGCGGGCTTGCGCCCCCTCCTCCAGGATAACCAGCACACGACGATTTATCATAAAATTGACGTCACCACGCAGGATATTCACCAACTGAATAGGTTTCTCTACCACCACATTCTTAGGAACATAAAACAGAACGCCGTCTTGTACAAAAGCAGTGTTGAACGCCGTCACACCATCCTCTGCCGTATCAGCCAGCTTACCGTAGTATTTCCTCACCAATTCAGGATTCTGTTCGGCCACTTCCTTCAGGCTACCGAAGATAACCCCCTCAGGCAGATGGGATTTGGGCAAAGCTCTGCCATAGAAAGCATCGTTCACCACAAAATAAAGAGCAGTGCTCATATTGGGAACATCGCACTTGAACACTTCATAAGGATTCACCGGGATTTCCAACCGGTTCAAGTTCAAGCCATAATCCGGCTCAAAGAACTTACTGATATCCGTATATTTATATTTCTCCTCCTTACGGGTAGGAAAGCCCAAGCGCTCAAAGTCGGCAAAAGCAGCTGCACGCGGCGCATTCAGCACCTCGGCACTATGCCGGCATATCATCGCCTCCGTTTGGGAGAAAAGGTCTATATATTGTTGCTCTACACTCATGTTTTCAGATTATGAGTTTATAATTCACTTGCTTCTTTCTTTATCCAATCGAAGCCACGTGTCTCAATCTCCTTCGCCAATTCCGGTCCACCGGTCTTTACGATACGTCCGCCCAGCAATACATGTACCGTATCGGGTTTGATATAGTCCAACAAGCGCTGGTAGTGGGTAATGACCATAGCACTGGTTTCCGCTGTCTTGAGTTTATTGAAACCATCGGCCACAATGCGCAGGGCATCTACATCCAGACCAGAGTCCGTTTCGTCCAGAATGGCGAAAGTCGGTTCCAGCATAGCCATCTGGAATATCTCGTTGCGCTTCTTTTCACCGCCACTGAAACCTTCGTTCACGCTACGGTTAGCAAGCTTATTGTCCAGTTCCACAATGGCACGTTTCTCGCGCATCAGCTTCAGGAACTCGCTGGCCGACAAAGCAGGCAGATGGCGGTACTTGCGTTGCTCATTCACGGCAGCACGCATGAAGTTTACCATCGAAACACCCGGAATCTCTACCGGAGTCTGGAAAGAAAGGAAAATTCCTTCATGCGCACGGTCTTCAGGGCTCATGGCAAGCAAGTCCTTGCCATTAAAGGTGATGGAGCCGCGTGTCACTTCGTAAGCCGGATGGCCTACCAACACATTACTCAACGTACTTTTACCGGCACCGTTCTGTCCCATTAGTGCATGTACTTCTCCATCACGTATGGTCAAGTTGATGCCTTTCAATATTTCTTTGCCATTGATGCTGGCATGTAGGTCTTTTATCTCTAACATCTTTATATTTACTATTTGACTATTTACAATTTACAATTTAATCACCCCACGCTTCCTTCCAGCGAAATGGCAAGCAATTTCTGCGCTTCTACGGCAAACTCCATCGGCAACTTGTTCAGCACTTCCTTGGCATAACCATTCACAATCAGCCCCACGGCATCTTCTGTAGAGATACCGCGTTGGTTGCAGTAGAATATCTGGTCCTCACTAATCTTGCTGGTGGTGGCTTCATGCTCCACGATGGCCGTTTCGTTTCGGATGTCCATGTAAGGGAAAGTGTGCGCACCGCATTTGTCGCCAAGCAGCAAGGAGTCGCACTGGCTGTAATTACGGGCATTATCCGCTTTCTGTGCCACGCGTACCAGACCACGGTAAGAGTTCTCACTCTTACCGGCAGAGATACCTTTGCTCACAATAGTGCTACGGGTATTCTTGCCCAGATGAATCATCTTTGTTCCCGTGTCTGCCTGCTGATGGTTATTGGTTACTGCCACACTATAGAACTCCGCTGTCGAATTGTCACCGGAAAGGATGCAAGACGGATACTTCCAGGTAATGGCCGAACCTGTTTCCACTTGTGTCCAAGACAGTTTACTGTCCACCCCTTTACAATGGCCACGCTTCGTCACAAAGTTATAGACACCACCCCGGCCCTCGGCATCACCGGGATACCAGTTCTGCACGGTGCTGTATTTCACTTCTGCACGGTCGTGCACCACAATCTCCACAATGGCCGCGTGCAACTGGTTCTCGTCACGCATCGGAGCCGTACACCCTTCCAGATAGGAAACGTACGAATCATCATCCGCCACAATCAAGGTTCTTTCGAACTGCCCCGTATTGCGGGCATTGATGCGGAAATAGGTGGACAACTCCATCGGACAACGTACCCCCTTCGGGATATAGACAAAAGAGCCGTCGGAGAACACCGCCGAGTTCAGTGCCGCAAAGAAGTTGTCGCGATAAGGCACCACCGAACCGAGATATTTCTGTACTAAATCGGGATGCTCGCGTACAGCCTCACTGAATGAGCAGAAGATGATTCCTTTCTCCATCAGCGTCTCCTTGAAGGTAGTCTTTACAGACACCGAGTCCATAACGGCATCCACAGCCATACCGCTCAATGCCATCTGCTCTTCCAGCGGAATGCCCAGTTTATTGAAAGTCTTTATCAACTCAGGGGCCACCTCATCCATGCTCTTCGGGCCCTCCTTCTTCTTCGTAGGGTCAGCATAGTAGGATATGGCCTGATAATCTATTTCGGGAATGCGGAGATGTGCCATGTAGGCATCTCCAACGTCAGCCAGTGGCGATATGCCTTCAGGCGGAACTCCAGCAACCATTCCGGTTCTCCCTTCTTCTCAGAGATAAGCCGCACAACATCTTCATTCAGCCCACGCTCAATGATGTCCGTATGCACGTCGGTCGTGAAACCATACTTATACTTTTCCTGAGTGAGTTCCTTTACATATTTATTGGGTTCTTCTTGTTGCATCACTTCTATAATTACAAATTATGAATTACAAAATCACGCTCACGGTATCAGTCAAAGTCTCCGTTTACAATCTGCTCCGTAACCGCCTTTGCCGCGGGAAAGAATATCCCGGCAAACTCTTCCATAGGATAATATAACACTGATTCTTTCTTTTTTGTTTTGCCAATCAGCGTATTGTCTCCGTCTATAAATTCGATGACACCAATCAGCAGGCTCGTCAACAGGAGGTACTTCAAAGCCCCCAGACCGGCTCCCAACCAATGATTGAGCCAGCCCAGCGAGACGGCCTCCATTGCCCGGGTCAGCAGAGAAGCCACCAGGGAGAAGAGCAAGGGAACAGCCAGCCAGATGAGACAAATGCCAGTACTTGCGCCACTGTCATAGAGTCTGTCAATGTGGGGCACAGCTTCGCTGCCAACGAGGCATACAAAGCCTTTGCTGCCAGCAGACCGACAATCAGCCCCAGCAGAGAGGCCAATTGCTTCACAAAACCTTTCATGAAGCCAATGATTGCGCCCAAGCCAAAAAGCTACCAATATGATGATATCTATAATTGCCATAGATTAATGTGATAATGTGGTAATGTGCCAATATGCTAATGAGCAAATGGCTGATATGCAAAATGTGCCAATTGCCCTGCGGCATTTTCTTTACGCGCAGCCAATTGGCACATTAGCATATTTGCACATTATTCAATTATAATGTTTGCTTCACTTCTATTTCTTCGTAAGATTCGATAATATCGCCCACCTTGATGTCGTTGCAATTTGTCAGGCTGATACCGCACTCGAAGTTGGTACCTACCTCCTTCACGTCGTCCTTGAAGCGCTTCAAGGCATTGATGGCACCCGTAAAGATTACGATACCGTCGCGTATCAAGCGGGCCTTGTCGCTGCGTTTCACCTTTCCGGTCTTGACCATGGCACCTGCCACCAGTCCCACCTTCGTGATGTTGAACACCTCGCGCACCTCGATGGTTGCTGTAACCTGCTCCTTCAATGTTGGTGCCAGCATACCTTCCATGGCAGCCTTCACCTCTTCGATGGCATCGTAGATGACGGAGTACTTGCGGATATCCACCCCCTCCTGCTCTGCCATCTTGGCGGCAGCACCCGAAGGACGTACCTGGAAACCGACGATAATCGCATCCGAAGCGGCAGCCAGCGAGACATCCGATTCGGAAATCTGACCGACACCCTTGTGAATTACGTTTACCTGCACCTGCTCCGTAGACAGCTTGATTAAAGAGTCGCTCAACGCTTCCACAGAACCGTCCACGTCACCCTTCACAATCACGTTCAGCTCATGGAAGTCACCCAATGCCAGACGGCGGCCCACTTCGTCGAGCGTCAGCATCTTCTGCGTACGCAAACCTTGTTCACGCTGCAACTGTTCGCGCTTGTTGGCAATCTCGCGTGCTTCCTGCTCCGTCTCGATTACGTGGAACGTGTCGCCAGCAGCAGGCGCACCGTTCAAGCCCAATATCAGGGCAGGTGTAGAAGGACCGGCTTCCTTCATGCGCTGGTTACGCTCGTTGAACATAGCCTTTACCTTACCGTAGTTAGTACCTGCCAGCACGATGTCGCCCATCTTCAAAGTACCGTTGGAAACAAGCACCGTAGCCACATAGCCACGCCCCTTATCCAATGAGGACTCAATGATGGAACCGGTAGCACGGCGGTTCGGGTTTGCTTTCAGCTCCAGCATTTCCGCTTCGAGCAACACTTTCTCCATCAGCTCGGGTACACCGATACCCTTTTTGGCAGAGATATCTTGCGACTGATACTTACCGCCCCACTCTTCCACCAGGAAGTTCATGGCAGCCAGCTCTTCCTTAATCTTGTCGGGGTTGGCAGTCGGTTTATCAATCTTATTGATTGCAAATACGATGGGAACACCCGCAGCCATGGCATGGTTGATGGCTTCCTTTGTCTGCGGCATCACGTTGTCGTCAGCAGCCACAATGATAATGGCAATATCCGTAGCTTTGGCACCACGGGCACGCATGGCAGTAAACGCTTCGTGACCCGGAGTATCGAGGAATGTAATCTTACGCCCGTCGTCCAGCGACACGTGGTAGGCACCGATGTGCTGTGTGATACCACCCGCTTCACCGGCAATCACATTCGCCTTACGGATATAGTCGAGCAATGAAGTCTTACCGTGGTCTACGTGCCCCATCACCGTTACAATCGGAGCGCGAGGTTCCAAATCTTCCTCATCATCCTCTTCCTCTACGATGGCCTGCGCCACTTCTGCACTTACATATTCTGTCTTGAAACCGAATTCCTCAGCCACCAGGTTGATGGTCTCGGCATCCAAACGCTGGTTGATGGATACCATCATACCAATGCTCATGCAAGTGGCAATAACCTGAGTAACTGAAACATCCATCATGCTTGCCAACTCATTGGCCGTCACGAATTCCGTAATTTTCAGTACCTTGCTTTCTGCCATCTCCATGTCTTCCAATTCCTGCATACGGCTGGAGGCCATGTCACGTTTCTCCTTACGATACTTGGCACCTTTGTTCTTTCCTTTGGAAGTGAGGCGTGCCAAAGTTTCCTTTACCTGCTTTGCTACATCTTCCTCGCTAACCTCCTGCTTGATGACCGGCTTCTTGAAGCGGTCCTTATTGCGGTTGCGGTTATTATTGGCATTGTTTCCACCAGGCTGGTTTCCACCTTGCGGGCGGCCCCCCTGACCTTGCTGGGCACCTGCGTGTCCACGATCGTTGCCACCACGCTGGAAGTTGGAAGCATTGTTGATGTCCACTTTCTCCTTATTGATACGGACACGTTTCTTTTTGCCATTGGCATCGCCGGCAGCGGTATCCTTCAGCTTGCTATCATCACGGCGGATTTCCTTGATGATAGCTTCCTTCATCTGCTTCTTCTGATCCTGGCGAATCTTTTCCTTCTCTTCACGCTCCTTGCGTTTCTCCTCTTTCGATTTCTTCTTCGGACGTGTGGACTGGTTCAAGGCAGCCAGGTCTATCTGTCCGATGACATTAATCTTCGAAACAAACTCAGGCTGATGTATCTTGAAGATTTCTTCTCCTTCTTCTTTCCCCTCTTTTTCAACCGGTGCTTCTTCAGCCGCCGGTGCGGGAGCAGGCGCTTCTATCATTTCTTCCTTTTTAGATTCTTGTTGAGCCTCTGACACCGGAGCAGGCTCTTCCTTGACAACGGGTTGGGGCTGCGGTTCCGAAACGGACTGCAGTTCGGGTTCAGATGCCGGCTGTATCTCCGGTTGAGGAGCTGGTTCCGGTTTCGGCGTTTCTACAACTGCCGGTTCCTCCACCTTTTTCTCTTCTATTGCTTTTTCCGTTTCTTTCTCTTTTTCTTGAGCAGGAGCAGGTCTACGGTTCAGTTTGTCCAAATCAATCTTGCCTACCGGCTTGAACTTCGGACGTACGTCTTCCGGAACAACCGTCTTAATCTCCTCGGGCTTCGCTTTCTCCTGCGTTTCCTTATAGCCGTCAATAGACACGGACGCCTTGTTGCGGTCCTTGCTCTGACGTTCCTGGCTGAAACGCTCCGACTTTATCTTAAGGTCCTTATCTGTACTAAACTCCTTTTTGAGCAGTTCGAACTGTTCATCCGTAATTTTTGTGTTCGGATTTGCCTCAACGGTAAATCCCTTCTTTTGCAGGAACTCGACAGCGTCGTAATTCCTACATTTAAATCTCTTGTTACTTTGTTTAACCTTATCGTCATACTAATTTAATGAATTAATGTGCCAATATGCTAATGTGCTAATTGGCTGAGAAAAAAGGAGTGTGCACTTCATCCGATATGCTATCTGCATTGGCACATTAGCATACTACCCACATTACCACATTACTGCTCCTCCTCTTCAAACTCTTGTTTCAAAATGCGCAATACCTCGTCCACCGTCTCTTCTTCGAGGTCCGTCTTCTCAATCAACATCTCACGGGGAGCGTTCAACACAGCCTTTGCCGTATCGATACCGATAGCCTTGATGGCATCGATAACCCAACCGTCTATCTCATCACGGAATTCGTCCAAGTAGATGTCTTCATCCTCTATGGCCTCATCCAACTCACGGAACACGTCGATGGTGTACTCAGTCAACATACTGGCAAGCTTGATATTCAAACCGCCTTTACCGATAGCCAGCGACACCTCTTCGGGTTTCAGGAACACTTCCGCCTTGCGTTCTTCCTCGTTCAAGCGGATAGAAGAAATCTTGGCAGGGCTCAAGGCACGCTGTATAAACAACTGGATATTCGACGTATAGTTGATAACGTCGATATTCTCGTTGCGAAGCTCGCGGACGATACCATGAATACGGCTACCCTTCACGCCCACGCAGGCACCTACCGGTCGATACGGTCATCGTAGCTCTCAACGGCAATCTTGGCACGCTCGCCAGGGATGCGGGCAATCTTCTTGATGGTAATCAGTCCGTCATTGATTTCGGGTACTTCCATCTCGAACAGACGTTGCAGGAAGACGGGCGACGTACGGCTCAGGATAATCTTCGGATTATTATTCTTGTTGTCCACACGTGCCACTACGGCGCGGGCAGTCTCGCCCTTGCGGTAGAAGTCACTCGGTATCTGTTCGGTCTTGGGCAGCAACAGTTCGTTGCCTTCATCATCGAGCAGCAGCATCTCCTTCTTCCAAATCTGGTAGACTTCCGCATTGATGATGGTACCCACCTTATCAATGTATTTGTTGTAAATACTATCTTTCTCCAGTTCCAATATCTTGGAGGCCAACGTCTGGCGCAAGTTCAAGATGGCACGGCGACCAAAGTTCGCGAAAATAACTTCATCCGTCACTTCCTCGCCCACCTCATAAGAAGCATCAATCTTTTGTGCTTCGGACAATGCAATCTGCAGGTTCGGGTTTTCCAAATCCTCGTCTGCCACTACCTCACGGTTACGCCATATTTCGAAATCACCCTTGTCCGGGTTTACAATTACGTCGTAATTCTCATCGGTACCGAACATTTTCGCAATCACACTACGGAACGACTCCTCGAGTACGCTTACCATCGTGGTTCTGTCGATATTCTTCAGTTCCTTAAATTCCGAAAATGTATCTATCAAGCTGACAGTTTCTACTTTTTTGGCCATAGTCTTATTTAAAACTGATTAAGTATTTAGTGTATTTTATCTCTTCATACGTAAAGGTCAAGTCCTCGTCCACCAGCTTGGGACGCTTGGCACCTTCCTCTTTCACTTTCTTCTGAATGGTCACGACGAAATGCTGTTCGTCGGCTTCCTTCAACACGCCGCTGAGCTTGCGGCCGTCCTTTGTCAGCACTTCCACTTCCTTGCCGATGTGGTTAATGTACTGCTGCAGTACCTTGAAGGGCTGTCCGATGCCGGCCGAACCGACTTCCAACTCATAATCCTCATCCTCACGGTTCAGCTTGGACTCGATGTAGCGGCTCAGCTCTACGCAGTCCTCAATCCAAACACCTTCTTTGTGGTCTATTTCCACCAAAATCTTGTCATCCGGGCTGATTGTCACCTCCACAAGGAAGTAGTCCTTTCCTGCCAGCCACTCGTCAACAATCTGACAAACAGTTTTCTTTTCTATCATAGATTAACCATTAGGAACAAAAAAGAGGAGCTTAATCGCCCCTCCACCTTTCATCCGTTTTCGCTTGCAAAGATATAAATAATCTGTTCGACTACAAAATATTAGAGAAAAAAAGATTGATTTAACGGTTCAAACGGGAATTATATTACAGACACGCCCTTTCAACACTTCAAGATAAGGGGTAAAACATATAATCTTATGAGACAGAAGCTTATACTTTATGAAATGAATTATCACGTTCCATACTGCATGAGATGCACATGTCAAGCACAACGAGATGTGCATCTCGAACAACATGAGATGTACATCTCATGCGTACAATCTCTATTGTTTCAGGAAAAGAAGTAAGGAGGTACAAGCGGAAAAAGATACTGTTGAAAGACAACGCGGGAAAAATAAAAGGCCGATAGCTTGTTTCATGCTATCGGCCCTTTTACTATGGTTCTAAAGGTCTAAAAGACCTTGTCGTATCACTTATTCGGAGTCTCCCACTTCTTGGTATCCGTACAAACCACGTTCACAGTCTGGTCACCCGTCTGGATGCGGAAGTCACCTTTCTCCAGAATCCACTTGCCATCATAGCCTACGAAAGCAAGGTCGGAGCCTTTCAGTTTCAGAGTCACGGTCTTTGTCTCGCCCGGTTTCAGTTCCACTTTCTCGAAAGCGCGAAGACGGCGGGTATCGGGAGTAAGGGAGGCAACGAGGTCACTGCTGAAGAGCAACACGCTCTCCTTGCCGACACGGTCACCGGTATTCTTCACATCTACAGTGAAAGTAAGCACATCATCAGCGGTAAAGTCCGACTTATCCACCTTGAGGTTACTGTATGCAAAAGTAGTATAACTCAATCCATAACCGAACGCCCACTGTACAGATACTTGCGCATCGTAGTTATAAGCGCCTTCCATCTGCTTTCCGATGTGTTCGCACGGTTTGTAGTCGTACGTAATCAGAGAGTTGATTTCCTTCGGATAAGTGAAAGGCATCTTTCCGCTGAAGTTGGCGTCGCCGGCAATGAGGTTTGCCAACGCATCACCGCCGTAATTGCCCGGAAGCATAGTATTGACAACAGCCTTAGCCAAAGGCTCGATGTCAGCAATCAGGCGAGGACGGCTTCATTCAACACCAGAATGATGGGCTTCCCGGTTTTGGCAAGAGCCTTCACCAAATCGAGCTGGTTCTGGGAGAGGAAGAGGTTCGTCAGGTTACCCGGAGTCTCGCAGTAAGAGTTCTCACCGATGCAGGCAACGATGTAGTCGGCACCGGCAGCGGCTGCTACAGCTTTCTCTATCTCCGGAGTGTTTTCTTCCCACCAGTTGCCACCTTGCTTATAAGTGACACCGGCTTCGTAGATGATATTGTCCGCACCGAATTTATTGGTGAAAGCCTCGAGAATGGTATTATATTGACCTGCATGCTCGTCGGCCTTGTCGCCCTGCCATGAATAAGACCAGCCGCCATTGAGGCAACGCATGGAGTTGGCATTCGGACCGGTAACCAGCAGTTTCTTGCCTTTTGCCAACGGCAATATACCGTCTGTATTCTTCAGGAGTACCAAAGACTCTTCGGCAGCCTGCAATGCAGCAGCGGCATGTTCCGCACTACCGAACAACGGGAAGTCTTTCAAGTCATAATAGGGCTTTTCAAATAGGTTGAGACGGCATTTCAAACGCAGCACACGACGCACAGCATCGTCTATACGGCTCATGGGAACTTCACCTTCTTCCACCAGTTCTTTCAAGAGTGTACAGAACTTCCAGTCGTACGGGTCCATAGACATGTCGATACCGGCATTGATGGCGAGCTTGATGGCTTCCTTCTTGTCCTTGGCAATGTGGTCGCGGCTATAAAGGTTGTTGATGTCCGCCCAGTCGGTCACGATCATACCGTCCAGTTGAGGTCTTCTTTCAGCCACTTGGTCAGCAGCTCATAGTTGGCATGGAAAGGCAGGCCGTTGTTCATGGCGGAGTTCACCATCACGGAGAGGGCACCTGCCTTCACCATTTCCAGATAAGGAGCAAAATGCTTCTCACGCATATCCTGCTCGGTGATGGAAGACGGCGTACGGTCCTTACCGGAAACGGGGACACCATAACCCATATAATGCTTCATACAAGCGGCAACGTTGTTCCCGCCAATCAGGTTGGGGTTCTCTCCCTGGAAACCGATAATGGCTTCACGTCCCATTTCGGCATTGACGTAGGCGTCTTCACCATAGTTTTCCCACATACGCGGCCAGCGCGGGTCACGTCCGAGGTCGGTCACCGGGGCATACGTCCAGGGGATGCTTCCCGCCTTTGTTTCGTAGGCAGAGATACGTGCACCCTTACGTGTCAGTTCACGATTGAAGGTAGCTCCCATATTGACGCCTTGCGGAAAGAAAGTACCGCCCAGTGTATAGGTAGTTCCGTGTATCTGGTCTACACCGTACACACAAGGAATACCCATCACCTCCATGGATTTCTCCTGAATGCGTTTGATGATTTCCTGCCACTTCTCCACGCTCTGTGCCACACCGTTGGGCACGTTCAAGATGGAGCCTACTTTGTATTTTCCGATGACAGAGTCGAGCATCGCCTCGTCCAACTGGAAACCCTTGGCATTCTCAATGCCTTGGATACGCATATAGAGCTTCATCATCACATCCTGCGAAGGCATCTCCTTGCCCAGCTTGAATTCCTTTTCAAGCTTGTATCTCTTGATGATTTTTTGCAGGTCCTTCACCGTGATGTTCTTCGGGTCGAGACCGGCAAAGGGATTGGCGCGTTTCTGCAGGAGGTCGATAGTGAGTTCGCACATCTGACCGACTTTCTCGTCAAGCGTCATCTTCTTCAGCAAAGTCT
>ENA-OQCF01000136-OQCF01000136.1-human-gut-metagenome-genome-assembly--contig:-NODE-136-length-26810-cov-2.698085_pt1 | contig 26810 bp, 32 predicted proteins | sample MGYA00242756_ERZ504573 | MGnify/ENA primary metagenome ERZ504573 (study PRJEB26092, sample SAMD00036240) | human gut metagenome | host: Homo sapiens | study: EMG produced TPA metagenomics assembly of... | reverse complement strand
AAGAGAAGAGAAAAAACGATTACACCGATTTACTGCCATTTAATTGGAAAGGATAAACAGGAAAGCTATAATAAAGTCAAGCAGACATGCTTCGTCTGGCTTTTGACTTTATTATAACTTGGAGAGAAACACGCACGAGGCCGAATGCTTACGAAGCAACAGGATGCATAACAAGGAAGATAAAGGATATGCTCCAAGAAAAGACAGCTAAGTATTTCTTAAAATACAGGCATGACGGACACACCTCTCATCTAACAGGTAGGAACAAAAATATGGGCTGGAAGTAACTGACAGGAAACTGAAGGTTCTCCTATCAGGATACTTCCCTATTTTACAAGCAGTTAGACCGGCTGAATGAACTGAAGAGACACTCCGGTTTTCATGTACCGAAGCCCCTTTTCCATCATTACAGCTGGTTCACCGCTGTCAAATACTTATCCATCGTTGTAGCCTTCTTTATCGCTTTCTTTATCTTCCGGTCCGCATCGGGCAGCAGGTATTCCCAATAAGGCTTCATTTTACTCAGCAATTGCACCTCTCCCTGTAAATGGGCTTCATAATATTGAAGAAGGCGTGCGTGAAGCGCCTTCACCTTTTCATGCAGCTCATCGGGAGAAAAAACGGCTCCGTTTGCATATTCCCAAGCCAAAGCAGGATTGGCCAGCAACCCGCGTCCCAGCATGACGCCCTCCAGGCGGGGAAACTCCTCGTCCACCTTCCGGATATCTTCCACCGTCAGCAAGTCACCGTTATACACCAACGGATGGGCGCACTCCTCATAGAAAGCGGTGAACGCAGCCAAGTCCACCTCTCCCTTGTACTGTTGCTTCCCGATACGAGGATGCAGAACGATCCGCCGCAAGGGGGCAGCGTTCAACAAAGGCAACAACGGCCGCCATTCATCCGCACACTCCCATCCCAATCTCATCTTGACGGAGAAACCCAGTTCCGGATAGTGCACCAGCTCTTTCAATAAAGCTTCCACCTCGGCCGGATACGGCAAAATGCCCGAACCCTTATGTTTCCCTGTCATCAGGGGAAAAGGACAACCCATATTGATATCCGCTTCCTTGTACCCTTTCTCTATAAACAAACCGGCCAGCCGTTCCAGTTCGGCAGGAGTGGAAGCGATAAGCTGGGGAATCAGCCGGGACACAGTATTGTTTTCAGAAGCGATCTCCCGTACATCCTTGTTACGGAACTCTCCTTTCTCCATCCGCACAAAGGGGGTATAATAAGCATCTATCCCACCAAAAACTTCCTGATGAAGATTTCTCCAGGGGGCTTCCGTAAAACCTTGCAAAGGGGCAGCGTACAGTTTCATTTGTTTCTTTTTTTAAGTTTATCTGCAAAGTAACACATTTTTCTTATACCTTTGCCTTATGGAAAAGTATATTTATGAACTGAAGATGAAGGTACGCGATTATGAATGCGACCTGCAGGGTATTGTGAACAATGCCAACTATCAACATTATCTGGAACATACGCGCCATGAGTTTCTCACATCGGTGGGGATCAGTTTCGCACGCTTGCACGAAGAAGGAGTGGACCCGGTAGTGGCGAGGCTCACCATGGCGTTCAAAACTCCGCTGCGCAGCGGTGACGAATTCGTGTCCAAGCTCTATCTGAAAAAAGAAGGTATTAAATATGTGTTCTATCAGGACATTTTCCGTCTGCCCGACATGAAAGTGACTGTCAAGGCCACTGTAGAATCAGTATGCGTGGTAAACGGCAGATTAGGGGACAGCGCTCTATTTGACGAGACTTTCGCCCCCTATCTGAGCGAATGACACAAGACGAACAAATTTGCAGCCTGGCCCTGACCCGGATACCGGGATTGGGACCGACAGGCGCATTCAGACTGGTGAGCAGTCTGGGAAGCGCCACCCGTGTTTTCGAACACCGCAAAGAGCTGTCACAACTGGTCCCCGGAGTAAGCGAAAAGATCATTACTGCGTTGAATAACTCCGAAGCTTTCCGGCGTGCAGAGCAGGAACTTACTTTCTGTGAGAAAAATCATATCCGCTGCCTCACCTTAAATGATGAAGGTTATCCCGGCCGTTTGCGTGAATGTGATGATGCTCCGCTAGCTTTATTTTACCGGGGAAATGCCGATCTGAATGCACTGCATGTCATCAATATGGTAGGAACCCGTCATGCCACCCCCTACGGACAGGATATCTGCACCCGTTTCCTTGCCGACTTGTCGGTGTTGTGCCCAAACGCCTTGATAGTGAGCGGGCTGGCTTATGGCATTGATATCCATGCGCACCGCGCCGCCCTGCAGAATCATTTCAAGACCATAGGCGTGCTGGCACACGGACTGGACCGTATTTATCCTGCCGAACATCGGAAGACAGCCGTCAGCATGTTGGAACAGGGAGGTTTGCTGACCGAATTTACAAGCGGAACCAATCCCGACAGGCAGAATTTCGTGAAACGAAACCGCATTGTGGCAGGTATGAGTGACGCCACCGTCGTTATCGAATCCGCCGCCAAAGGGGGAGCCCTCATCACCGCCGAACTGGCGGAAAGTTATCACCGGGACTGTTTTGCCTTTCCGGGACGATACAACGACGAATATTCCATAGGCTGCAACAATCTGATAAGAAAAAACCAGGCAGTGCTTATCACATCGGCCGAAGATTTAGTGAAGGCCATGGGATGGGAAAGCAGCCCCAAAACCGAGAAAACAGTACAACGGGAATTGTTCCCTGATTTAAGCGAGGAAGAAGAACGAATAGTAAAACGACTCGGCAAAATGCCGGAAGGATTACAAATCAACACATTGGTGATAGACACCAACATACCTGTAAACCGAATGAGTGCATTACTGTTTGAATTAGAAATGAAAGGGGTGATACGAGCACTGGCAGGAGGAGTGTACCGGTTAATAATGTAACCATGTATCAAGATACTCATATACCCATTGACATACGGTAGCTGTACCGTGAACGGGTACATGAGTATATTGATGCATGGTTATTGCACTCCTAGTTCGGCAAAGCCCATCGGTCCGTCATTTTCCACCATCCGCACTGCTTTCAACAGCACATATCTGGCTGTTACCGGACTGAAGTAGACCGATTGGAGAATCGGATTGTTCTTGATGTTCGAGAATTCCCCGCTGCTCACCACCTGGTTCACCGCACCGGCTTCCGTGCCGACTGAAATCTCATAGGCAGCTATCAGTCCTTTGTTATACTCGCTCTGGTCGGGTAAATAATGGAAAGAAGAAACAGTCTGTTCCGTACCTAAATCCACCAGAAGCGTATTGCCGTCCACAAAGCAAGTAGTGGCGGCATCTTTATCCGCACATTTTCCGGCTTCCGCTTCATCTACCTTCGGCAATGTAAACGGATATGTTTTCAGTTCCTCCGCTTTTGCTGTAAACACATCAAGGGTTTCTCCTGCATAATAAGCCTCTATATTATTGATACACAGGCAGGCGCGTGATTTCTCAAAGTTCACGCGAAGTTTGTCCGTAGTGACAGTCTCAAAACGAAGCAAACGTTTATAACCGATTGTAGTAGTCTCTTCATTCAGTTTCACAGGCAGCCACTCCCCTTCCTTATTATATTCCACCACAAAGGACTGTACACGCTGTCCCAACGGAATGTATTCCTGCAACAGCATACGGTTTACCTTCTGCGGGGCCAGCCATTCAAACTCGATAACAGCCGATGTGACGCTATCCTCCGTAGCCCAATATGTATCATACTCTCCATCCGTCACCGCCTTTGCCGTATATTTTCCACCCCGTTCATTGGAAACTATCGGAAGAACACCTTTCAACAGATTGTTTGCCAACTGTTTCTGTACATTCTTATAAAAATCAACAGCATTCGCCGAATCTGTAGGGTGAATCAATCCATCCGGTTTACGGGGAAATTAAGCAATAAAGTCGCATTATGTCCCACACTGCGGTAATAAAGGTCTGTCAATTGCTCCACCGTCTTCACCCGGTCGTCCTCCTCCGGATGATAAAACCAGCCCGGACGGATAGACACATCACACTCGGCAGCCGTCCACTGATTGCCGTCCGCATGTCCGTATTGCAGTTCCCTATACTTAGGATATCCCGGATAAACCTCTCCGGCACGCAAGAAAGACCAGTTTGTCGCTCCGGCAAATCCATTCTCGTTACCTACCCAGCGGCATCCGGGACCGCCATCCGAGAATACAACAGCTTGCGGCTGAAACTTGTCAATCATTTCATAGGCACGCGCATAGTCATAGTAAGTCTTCCGGTCTATGGTACGGGAATCTTTTGCTCCGCCATACCAGCATCACCGCCATTGGCCCCGTCAAACCAGATTTCAAACACCGGACCATAATTGGTCAGCAACTCGTACAACTGTCGATAGAAATAATCCACATATTCCGGAGTTCCATAATTGGCCTGATGCCTGTCCCACGGTGAGAGATAGACAGCGAATTTTATACCATACTTCTTGCAAGCTTCCGAAAGATCACGCACTATATCCCCTTTTCCGTCTTTATAAGGCGTGTTACGGATACAGTATTCGGTCAGCCCCGTAGGCCACAGGCAAAATCCGTCATGATGTTTTGCCGTAAGGATAACTCCTTTCATCCCTGCCGCCACAAAGGTTTTCACCCATTGTTCGCAGTCCAGTTTGACAGGATTGAATGTAGCAGGATCGGAATCTCCATATCCCCATTCACGATCATTGAACGTGTTCAGTCCGAAATGTACGAAAGCGTATGTCTCCATTTTCTGCCAATCCACCTGTTTCTTTTCAGGAATGGGGAAAACAGGTTCAGGAGCATTCACAGCTGGAGCGCAGGCATTCAGTAATGCAACAGCAGCTCCCAAGCATAAAAGGTTTGCGTGTCTTTTCATTTAGATTGTCAATTAATTACATTGACACAAAGATAACATAAAATCCGATGGATGAAAACAAGAAGCTGAATATTTTAAAAGACAGGAAACTTGACAGGCAGGAAAAGAACAAAAGCGAAGGGCTTAAAAAAGGAAAAGGAGCAACGCTTTGCTCCAACCTTTGTTAACCTTAAATCTAATACTATGAAAAAAATCACATGACAAATGTACAACTTACACTCATTTTCTCCAAATATTTAGTTCAATTTCGCTTTTCATTTAGTATTATTTCACAAATACAACCGTTTTCGCACACAACATTACAATTAGATTGAAAAACACGGATTAAAAAAGGAATATGAAACATTGCCCTATCCATATGATAAGACCGTTCATTTCTGTCCATTGGAAAGTAAAAAGCAAAAAGAAAGTATTCCTCTGATTATTCACTCCAAATAAAAGTAAGCTTCCCTGCCCTTCTCATTATCCGGCTGCCCAAACTTGCAAATTCTGTCCAATCGCTTCACTAACCCTTTCACGTCCGAAAATAGAACATTTAATACGTTTTTTTTCAGATTTTATCACCTATATTTGCTCCACACATAATGGTAATCCATGGAAAAACGCACTACTATATTCAGCATATTTGTGTTTTTTGTGCCTACTGACCAATAGCACTTATGCCCGGACGACAGAGTACGAAAATCCCAAAGATACCATATTGGACATGATGCTCTATTTTGACCTGAAGGCCCGACAGGCGGACAAGGATTACCAAGGAAACGGTAAAACGCTGGCAACATTGGATTCCCTGCTTGCCCATCCTGCCCGCAGCAGACATCTTTATTCCATTATTCTGGTTTCACCGGATTCATATAACGGAAAAAAAGAACCGGACATAGCGCCGGGCCTAAAAAGAAGCGAGGAAGTAAAAGCGTTCTTATGTCGGAAATATCCGCAAGTCAATGCCGCCCAAATCTGTATCCGTACAGGAGAAGAATACGGGGATGCCTTACGGAAACTGATAACGGACGACAGGCTGGTCCCCGACCGGGAGGATGTATTGGCATTGATAGATTATCACCATGACAATCCTGTAAAAATGCAAGATTTCTTGCAACATCTGGATGCCGGCATACCTTATCAATATATTTCCAACCAGCTGCTACCGGAGCTCAGACGGACAAAAATAAGAGTCTGCCTGTCTTATCCGGAAGAAAAGGAAGGAAAAAACTCCTCCACGGAACAGGCGGCCATGATAGAAGAAACTGAATTCATTCCGATTGACAGGGAAACGACCATTGCGCCAATGGCGGTGCAAGCACTCCCACAAAAGGAAAGGAGACAAGTAATAACAGAAACAGAAAAAACAGTAACAAAGGCAGAAAAGGAAAAAGAGACAAAAGCAAAACGGGGAAAAAGCCCAAAGAAAAGGCAGCAAGAAGAGACAAGACAGCCGGCAACACAGTGCTTGCACTGAAAAATAATTTATTGTACGACCTGGCACTGGCGCCTAATATAGAAATAGAAATTCCTGTAGGAAAGCGGTGGTCAGTGAACCTGGAATATAAAAGCCCCTGGTGGTCCAACAGTAGCAAAGAAATCTGCTACCAGCTGATTTCGGGAGGAATAGAAAGCCGCTACTGGCTGGGCAACCGTGAACTGCATCACCGGTTGAACGGACATTTCTTTGGATTGTATGCCGAAGGAGGTATCTACGACTTTCAGTTTAAAGGAGACGGCTACCAAGGTAAATATTACGGTGCGGCAGGATTCACTTATGGATATTCCACTTCAGTGTCACGGCATCTGGCATTGGAATTCAGCCTGGGCATAGGCTACCTGACCACGGAATATCAAAAGTACACTCCCTATGAAGGGTCACTAGTTTGGATGAGTAGCGGGAATTACACCTTTATAGGCCCTACGAAAGCAAAAATTTCGTTGGTATGGGTGATAACAAAGAAGAGAGGAAGAAAATGAAAAAGACAAGGTACGTAGCTCTTGTACTTTTATCTTCACTATTGACTTTAGTGGGATGCAGCCGACGCGAGATTCTGGACGATTATCCCGTAACAGGAATAAATATCCGTTTGGATTGGGAAGGAGTAACCGGCCGTCTGCCGGAAGGAGTCCGGGTTATTTTCTATCCCAAGGACACCCAAGGAAGAAAGATTGATACTTACTTGCCGGCAAAAGGCGGAGAAATGAAAGTGCCCCCGGGGCATTACTTGGCAGTGATTTACAATTATGACACCGAAGTAGTGCAAGTAAAAGGCGAAGACAGTTACGAAACGATAATGGCGTGTACAGGAAACTGCACGGGATTGGGCGACAGCGAAACAGAAAACATGGTATGGGGACCGGATAATTTTTATGTGGCAACCCTGGACGATGTAGAAATAGGAAAAGGAGAAGAGTTACCGACACTAGAGGTAAGACCAAAATCTGTGGTAACCACTTACATCTTTTCAATAAAGACAGAGGGGCTGAAAAATGTCTCATCGATCATTGGCAGTGTTTCCGGAATGGCTGAATGTTACCATTTAGGTAAAGGAGCCGGCTTATGCCGCTTCGCTCCCATTTATTGTGAAACCGGTAAAGGGAATGGGGTTATAAAAGGGAGTTTCACCTGTTTCGGACATCCCGAACTGACGCAGGCAAGAGCTGATATCACTCAGTTTCTGAATCTGATCATAGTAAGGGTGGATGGTTCCAGACAAGAAGCGAAAGTGGAAATAACGGAAGCGGTAAAACCTCCTAAAGACGAGCCGGGAGAAGGTGATGAAAAACCTCAAGAGTCCGAGATAGAGATTGAGCTTCCGGATGACGAGAAAATTGTAGTGGATGATGTAGAGGTTCCTCCAGATGAAAGTGGCGGTGGATTTGATGGGAACGTTAGTGACTGGGACGATGAAACGAATGTGGAATTACCGGTTGGTTAAGATATAAAATAAAGAGTCATAGAATTATTAACTTAAAACACACAGAATATGAAGAAGATTTTATTTGCAGCTTTAGCTGCACTGGCAATCACAAGTTGCTCACAGAATGAAATTGATGGTATTGACAATGGAACTCCAAAAAGTAAAAATGAAATAGGAGTAAACACAATTGTCAAAAAGAGTTCAAGAGCCGCTGTTACAAGCAATAGCAGTTTCACGTCGTTTAAATTACATGCCTATATAGTTAAAAGCAATGATATTGCAACTTCAGGATGGGGTAATGCTTATATGGATGGTATAGAATATAAAGGAGGTCAAGGTAGCTGGGCAACAACAAGTGGTACTTTTTACTGGCCTATCACAGAAATGCAATTTTTTGGGTATACCAATGATGTAACCTATACAGCCCCTGCTAGTTCTAACGCTTATCCTACTATCAGTTATACTCTTCCTGACACCCCAGCCGATCAAAAAGATATTATAGTGGCTTATTCCAAAGATGTAACCAAGCCAAGTGATAATACATTAAATCTTACATTCCAACACATCCTCACCCGTATAAACTTTGCTGTGAAACTAGTTGATAGCAGCTATACTTACACAGTTGAAAGCATAACTGTCACCGGTGCCAAAGGCGGTACTGCAACATATACATTCGGAGGAACCGAAGGAAAAGGTGGAAATTGGAATATAACAGGAAGTGCACCTGCTAGTGGCTATAGCTATACATTCGATAATACCGTAACAGCCAAAGATGGTATTTATGATTATACACAAAATGATAATTCATTAATGCTGTACCCACAATCTCTTACTGATGCAAAAATCATAGTCAAGTATAAAACAGAGAAGGATAATGCAACATTCTTTAATGACTCAAAAGAAGTATCCTTAACCGGAGAATGGACCAACGGACAAAGTATCCGTTATATACTAACTTTACCGGTTGGTGCAGAAGAAATGAGTGTAAATACAACATATGATGAAAATTGGGATGCTACTGATAACGAGCAAACTCCTAAAAACCCTGCATCATAAGATCCCTCAGCAAGCTTATAAATCAATGAAATTATAATCTCCTGATAAGAACATAGCAATTTCCTGCTCCGCAATGAAACACCGTATCATCCCCACCATGATTTGCGATTTCATTTGCGGAGCATTTTTACCTGTTGTCAATCAACCGTCCTCAAAAAGTATATGCGATAGTTATGCAGCTCGCCAATGATACCGGAGAAATTGGAGGATGATACTACAAATTCCATAATCTATGCTGTTTTAGCCGGTATACCTCCCCATGGATACACACAAAGATACTTTCTTTCTGCTACTTTCCCAACAATTGCAACTTCTTTTTGTTTGGCCACACAAATTTAGCCCTCTATGCTCACGCCCACAGGCTATCGTTTTCCGTAACGGCAGAAGACAAACAAGTGGAAACAGGATTCTTCGGTCTTTTTCCTGAAACTTATTGCAAATTATCCATATTTGACCTACATTTGTCAAATCAACCAAAAGAACACAAGCGTTTCTAACATCTATATATGTCTGGTCTGCCCTGTAATGAAAGGATGGATTGTACCCAATGCCCTAAAGCAGTGGAGAACAGCATCCATTACACACATAACAAAAAAGGTTTCCACTTACCCCCACATAAGTGTGAAACCAATATTTTATTTTTCTTACTCAAAGGTCAAATATTAATCAATAGTGAAGAATATGCCGGAACCATCATTAATTCCGGAGAATTTGTGCTGCAAGCTATCGCATCAAAAGTGGAAATACTGGCCATGACAGACTCGGAAGGTATTCTGTACACATTTGATGACCCTAAAGCCTTCTGCTATGACCGCTATACCTATATATTGAAAAACGTGCCTCCGCCACTCATCTCCGAGCCACTGAAAATAAAGCCCGAAATAAAGCTTTTCCTTGAAGGGGTTGCTTCCTATCTGAATGCAGACAAAATTTGTAAAGAGCTGCTCGAATTCAAGCGTAAAGAACTTTATTATCTGTTGGCGCACTATTACACAGACTATGAGCTATCTCCTGTTGTACACAGCCTATCCCAATACACCAGCAGTTTTGAATATTTCATATTAAAGCACCACAAACAAATAAAGTCCGTAGAGGAGTTCGCACAACTGGGCGGCTACAGCGTCACCACCTTCCGCCGCATTTTCAAAGCCATCTTCAACGAACCGGCCTATGAATGGATGATGAAACAGCGCAAAGAAAGTATCCTTTACCAATTGCGCTATACAGATGCTTCCATCTCCGAAATCTGCTTTGGACATGGATTTGAATCTCTCTCACATTTTTCCAACTTCTGTAAGAAGTCCTTTGGCGACTCTCCCAGAAACATCCGTAAAAAAGAAAAGGAAGAAACTTCACCCAATACATAATTATAAAAAAAATGCCCCGCCAAAAGGCAGGGCACTCTCAAATATCAAGTAAAACTAACCGTAATTAGTCTTTCAGCTTCGCAGCAATAAATTCACGGTTCAAACGAGCAATGTTGCTGATAGAAACCAGCTTCGGACATTCTGCCTCACAAGCACGAGTGTTTGTACAGTTACCAAAGCCCAGTTCATCCATTTTGCTCAACATAGCTTTCGCACGGCGTGCAGCTTCCACTTTACCTTGAGGTAACAGTGCCAACTGGCTGACCTTTGCAGAAACAAACAACATAGCAGAACCATTCTTACATGCAGCAACACAAGCACCACAACCGATACATGCAGCAGCATCCATAGCCTCATCGGCAATAGGTTTTGCAATAGGAATTGCGTTAGCGTCAGGAATACCACCGGTATTGATTGACACGTAACCACCCGCCTGCATAATCTTGTCGTATGCGCTGCGGTCTACCATCAAGTCGCGGATTACCGGAAAACCGGCAGAACGCCAAGCTCAACAGTAATGGTGTCACCGTCTTTGAAACGACGCATATAAATCTGGCAGGTAGTAGCACCTGTAGCAGGTCCGTGAGGATGTCCGTTGATATACATAGAGCACATACCGCAGATACCTTCACGACAGTCGTGGTCGAATACGATAGGTTCTTTACCTTCATTGATAAGCTGCTCGTTCAAGATATCCATCATTTCCAGGAATGAGGTATCACCCGGAATATCTTTCATTTGGAAGGTATCAAAATGTCCTTTATCCTTAGGACCTTTCTGACGCCAAACTTTCAGTGTGAAACTTATATTTTTATCCATGATTTCTATACAATTAATAATTAAGACTTATAGTTACGAGTTTGAACCTTAACGAACTGATAGTTCAAATCTTCCTTGATCAATTCGGGTTCTTTTCCTTCACCTGTGTATTTCCAGCAAGCTACATACGAGAACTTGTCATCGTGACGAAGCGCTTCACCCTCCGGAGTCTGGTGTTCTTCACGGAAGTGACCACCACAAGATTCCTCACGGTTCAATGCATCGTAAGCCATCAGCTCACCGATTTCGATGAAATCAGCCAGGCGGATTGCCTTTTCAAGTTCCACATTCAATTCATTAGCTTCACCCGGAATGCGAAGGTCGCTCCAGAAGGTCTTTCTTACTTCTTTCAGTTTAGCCAGAGCAGTAGTCAAAGATTCCTTGGTACGTCCCATACCTACGAAGTCCCACATGATGTGACCCAGTTCCTTGTGAATAGAGTCTACTGAACGATGACCCTTGATATTCATCAGTTTCTGGATCTTATCGTTTACAGCCTTTTCGGCAGCCACAAATTCAGGAAGGTCTGTCGAGAAACGGGGAACCTGAATCTGGTCTGACAAATAGTTCTGGATAGTATAAGGCAATACGAAGTAACCGTCAGCCAATCCCTGCATCAATGCAGATGCACCCAAACGGTTTGCACCGTGGTCAGAGAAGTTAGCTTCACCGATAGCATACAAGCCCTTGATAGAAGTCATCAGTTCATAGTCAACCCAGATACCACCCATCGTATAGTGGATAGCCGGGAATATCATCATCGGAGTCTTGTACGGATTTTCGTCAGTGATTTCTTCGTACATATCGAACAAGTTACCGTAACGGGCACGAACTACATCTTCACCCAGACGGTCGATAGCGTATTTAAAGTCAAGGAATACGGCCAGACCTGTGTTGTTCACACCGAAACCGGCGTCGCAACGTTCTTTCGCAGCACGTGAAGCAACGTCACGGGGAACCAGGTTACCGAATGCCGGATAACGGCGTTCCAAGTAGAAGTCACGGTCTGCATCAGGAATATCGGTCGGTTTCTTAGTTCCTGCCTGCAATGCCTTGGCATCTTCCAGCTTTTTCGGAACCCAGATACGTCCGTCATTACGCAATGACTCGGACATCAAAGTCAGTTTAGACTGCTTGTCACCGTGTACAGGGATACAAGTCGGGTGGATCTGTGCAAAGCAAGGATTGGCAAAGTAAGCACCTTTGCGGTAAACCTGCATAGCAGCCGAACCATTTGACGCCATAGCGTTGGTAGACAAGAAGTAAGTATTACCATAACCGCCGGTACCGATAACTACCGCATGAGCTGCAAAACGTTCAATCTTACCTGTAACCAAATTACGGGCGATGATACCACGGGCGCGTTCCACACCTTCGTTATCCTTAATCAGCACAACGTCCAACATCTCATAACGAGTGTACAACTTCACGTTACCACGCTGAACTTCACGGCTCAATGCAGAATAAGCACCCAGCAACAACTGCTGTCCGGTTTGACCGCGGGCATAGAATGTACGTGATACCTGAGCACCACCGAATGAACGGTTATCCAGCAAACCACCGTATTCGCGAGCGAAAGGAACACCTTGAGCTACGCACTGGTCGATGATAGCATTTGACACTTCGGCCAGACGATAAACGTTAGCTTCGCGTGCACGGTAGTCACCACCTTTGATTGTATCGTAGAAAAGACGGTAAACAGAGTCACCATCATTTTGATAATTCTTAGCAGCATTGATACCTCCCTGTGCAGCGATAGAGTGTGCACGACGGGAGAGTCCTGGATACAGAAGTTTAATACCTTGAAACCCAGAGCACCCAGTGAAGCAGCAGCCGAAGCACCTGCCAAACCGGTACCTACCACAATAATGTCAAGACGACGTTTGTTGGCAGGGTTTACCAATTTTTGATGAGCTTTATAATTGGTCCATTTCTCGGCTAAAGCGCCTTCAGGAATTTTAGAATCTATAGTAGCCATATTCATTTACAATTTTATCATTTACAATTTACGATTAGCAAGCACCACAAGCGAGTGATTTCACGAAGTAGATAACGACTACTGCTGCAAAACCAAGAACTACCAAAGTAGAGTAGATGTTACCAATAGTCTTCCAACGCTCGAACCAGATTTTATTGTTCCAGCCAAAGTCTGCAAAGCACTCCAGAATCCGTGAGTCAGGTGGAACCACAAAGCTGCTAACCAAATGAGGTAAAGCACTGTAAATACAGGGCATCCGAATGTTTCACGAATGTAAGCGGCACCGTCTGTAGGACCGAATGCGCCCAAATCATGAACACCGATAATTTCGGCAAACTGCATTTTGTACCAGAAATTGGCAAAATGAAGAGCCAATCCGGCAATGACAACAATACCCAGGACAAGCATGTTCTGAGATGCCCATTCCACAGTTTTAGGTTTAACGTTCACTGCATAACGTTCGCTACCGCGAGCTGCACGGTTCTGCATGGTCAACCAGAAAGCGTAGATGATGTGAATTACAAACAGAGCAGCCAGCCCGGCAGTTGCAACCAACGCGTACCAGTTAGCTCCCAAGAATTCACAAATCATGTTGTAAGCATCTTCCGAGAAGAGCGCAACAAGGTTCATCGCCATGTGAAACGTCAGAAACAGGACAAGGGCGATACCTGTGACACTCATCACCACTTTCCTTCCAATAGATGAATTACTTAACCACATAAATGATTGAATTTAAATTATTTAATTGTTAGAACTAAAAATTCTGTTAAAAGCTGTGTATTCACGATGCAAAAGTAAAGGAATTCTAGCGATAATACAAGGAATTATGGAAATTATTCTTTAATTCGGGGAAGGGTAAATGCGAATTACATTATTTTCCTATCTTTGCACTGAACAAATGCCAAACTAAATGAAACGCCAAAGGATTATTTTTCTCATACTGACAGCCTGTTTTACATTCAGCCTCAGCGCACAAAATATAGACATCAATACGTTGAAAACCATCAACCGATGGGATGTACACGGACTGAGCCGCGGATTGTCCGCTAGCGGAGTGATTCTACCCGTAGGAATACCTACAGCCATGGGACTCTATGCATTGATAAAAAAAAGACCAGCCGATGCTGAAAGATGCCATTTACATAGGAACCAGTGTGATTGAAGCAGTGGGGATTACATACGCCGCCAAACATATAATAGGTCGTGACCGGCCTTTTGTAAAGTATCCGGATAAGATTCATGCATACGGAGCACCGGATGCCGATAGTCCGTCATTCCCTTCAGGACACACTGCGGCAGCTTTTTCTTTAGCCACCTCACTCTCCATCACTTATCCTAAGTGGTATGTTATCGCCCCTTCAGCCGTATGGGCTTGCGGAGTAGGGTTTGCCCGGATGAACCAAGGGGTGCACTATCCAGTGATGTAGTGGCAGGAGCCGCTATCGGAGTAGGATGTGCTTTCGTGAACGTGTATGTGAACCGATGGCTGAATAAGGTGCTGTTCGGGAGACAGATAAAGTGATGGTTGGAAAATTATTCCACACCTAAAAGAAGACACAGCAGAAGTTTTTCAGACAACTGCAGGAGTGCAACTATGCGCCCCTGCAGTTAATATAAAGTCTTGACTATCGCTTTTTCAACAGCAGCCCCTCAAAGTCCGGTTGCTCCAACAGTTCCAGCGCTTTCCTGATACTTTCATTCGCGTCATTAATGACGTGATAATATTCATTCATATCCCATAAATCACGGGCTATCAATGCTTTCATCTGCAACCTCAGCAGAGGCAGGGCCTTTTGATACTCTTCTTCATTATATTCCACTCCCATCTCCTTGCCGGTAGCAACCAGTTGTGCCAACATATCCGGAGTCACTTCAAAACGTTTGTAGAACTCATTGAAAGTCTTGTATTTGCCCAGCCACTCTTTACGATGGGCATCAATAAAATGGAAATGAGCTTTCATCAATGCTCCTTTATCACGCAACTGACGATGGTATTTAGTATAGAGAGTCGTATCAATCGGCACAAAATAATCGGGCATGATCCCTCCGCCACCATATACCGTACGGGCCAACCTATGAGTCTTGAACTTCAGTGAATCCGGAAAGTGGATGCTGTCTTCACTCATCATTTCTCCTTTATTATAACGGTCTATCAGGTCTTCATTATACTTTTCAATGCTCTCGTAAGGTTTCTGGATACAACGTCCGGCAGGCGTATAATAGCGGGCCACCGTCAGACGGATCATCGAACCGTCCGGCAAATCAATGGGACGCTGCACCAAGCCTTTACCAAAACTGCGCCGGCCCACAACAACTCCTCTGTCCCAATCCTGAACAGCTCCGGTCACAATCTCACTGGCAGAAGCCGAAAATTCATCAACCAATACCATCAGACGACCGTTCTGAAACTCGCCCGTACCTTTGGCAAAAAACTCGCTACGAGGATTACGACGGCCCTCCGTATAGACAATCAGTTCCTTTTTACCCAAAAATTCATTGGCAATATCGATAGCAGCATTCAAATACCCCCGCCATTGCCCTGCAAATCAAGAATCAAGTCTTTCATTCCTTTCTTCTGCAACCCGGTCAGCGCTTTCTTGAACTCCTCATGGGTAGTGGCGGCAAAACGGTTGATACGAATATAACCGATCTTATCTTTAATCATATAGGAAGCATCCAGGCTGTAAACAGGTATTTTATCCCTTTTCACCGTAAAGGGGAGCAGTTCCTTCACCCCTCGGCGAAGTATTTTCAGATTCACTTTTGAATCTTTAGGACCACGGAGACGACGCATAATATCCTCGGTACTCATCTTTACACCGGCTATCAGCGTATCTTCCACCATGACGATACGATCACCGGCCAGAATACCGACTTTTTCGGACGGTCCGCCCGATACAGCTGTATCACCAGCAAAGTGTCCTCCGCCATATTAAACTGTATACCGATACCTTCGAAGTTTCCCTGCAACGGCTCGTTCATTCTCTTCACTTCCTCCGGATCAGAATAGGTAGAATGAGGATCAAGCTGCTCCAGCATTTTTACGATAGCTTCTTCCACCAGCTTTCCCTCATTGACTTCGTCTACATAAAGATTGGCAATGGCAAATTCCGCCAGTTGCAACTTACGTGCCGGAGAATTCAGAAATTTACTCTCCTGAGCCTGTGCGGCTACGATAGAAAAAAAGCAGGCAATCAAGCCTGCAAAATACATAGTATATTTCATGGTCAGTCTATTTTCATTCCTTCAGGCAAGAATGGCGTCACATCTTTGCCAAACTGCAACAATTCTCTTACAATCGTAGAGCTGATAGAGGTTAGTTCCGGCTCCGTAAACAACAGAATCGTTTCTATTCCGGCCAGTTTCCGGTTGATATCGGCTATAGTTTCCTCATATTCAAAATCGTGTACGGTACGGATACCACGAACAATGAACTGCGCCTCCTTAGCTCGGGCAAAGTCAATGGTCAGACAATCATAAGCATCGACCTTTACCCGGGGATCATCCGCAAAAAGTTTCTCGATCATCTCCACTCGTTTCTCTGTAGGAAACCAAGTTTTCTTATTCTCATTGATACCGATGCCGATCACCACTTCGTCCATAAAAGTCAACGCTCTCTTCACGACCGAATAATGACCGATGGTAAAAGGATCAAAGGTTCCCGGAAATATCGCTCTTCTCATATTTTTTAGTGATTCACTCACGCAATATCTTCTTCTACAACAAGGTTATCTATAATAAAATTCTGACGTTCCATCGTGTTCTTACCCATGTAGAACTCCAGTAATTCCTTTACCAGATCAGTCTTGCGGAGGGAAACTTGCTCCAAACGCATATCTTTGCCGATAAAGTGCTTGAATTCATCGGGTGAAATCTCTCCCAAACCTTTGAACCGTGTGATTTCGGGATTGGGGCTTAACCGTTCGATTGCGGCAACCCGTTCTTCTTCCGAATAACAATATACCGTTTCATAAACTCCTTTCTTGCGGTTACGGACACGGAACAAAGGAGTCTGAAGGATATATACATGACCTTTCTTTATCAAATCGGGGAAGAATTGCAGGAAGAAGGTAATCAGCAACAAACGGATGTGCATACCGTCCACATCGGCATCTGTTGCCACAATCACTTTGTTATATCGTAATCCTTCCATACCGTCCTCTATGTTCAGAGCAGCCTGAAGCAAGTTAAACTCTTCATTCTCATATACAATCTTCTTGGTCAGCCCGTAAGAATTCAACGGCTTACCACGCAAACTGAATACTGCCTGAGTATTTACATCACGGCTCTTGGTGATAGAACCGCTCGCCGAGTCACCCTCGGTAATGAAAATGCAGCTTTCCTCCTTCTTGTCTCCTTTGGCATCATTCAGGTGAAAACGGCAGTCACGCAACTTACGGTTATGAAGATTTGCCTTTTTGGCACGTTCACGTGCCAGTTTGGTCACTCCGGCTATAGCCTTACGCTCTTTCTCCGATTCTTGAATCTTCTGCAACATCACATCGGCCACATCCGTATGTTTGTGCAGATAGTTATCGACCTCAGTCTTTACAAAATCACCTACAAACTTATTAACGGTAGGACACCGGGAGCCATATTGGTAGAGCCCAGCTTGATTTTAGTCTGACTTCGAACAACGGTTCCTCCACATTAACGGCAATGGCAGCTACCAATCCGTTACGGATATCGGCATAGTCCATATTCTTGTTGAAATATTCCTTGATGGTACGGGCTATATGCTCTTTGAAAGCACTTTGGTGCGTACCTCCCTGTGTGGTGTGCTGTCCGTTGACAAAAGAGTAATATTCCTCACCATACTGACCGGTATGCGTAAAAGCGATCTCGATATCTTCTCCTTTCAAGTGATGATGGGATATAATCCCACAGCCGTCATGTTGTCGTTAAGCAAGTCCACCAACCCGTTACGGGACAGGATACGCTGACCGTTATAGATAATGGCCAGTCCTGTATTCAGATAGGTATAGTTGCGGAGCATGGTTTCCACGAACTCCGGACGGAAACTGTAGTTCTCAAACAACAGGTTATCCGGTTCAAAGAAAATATAGGTACCGTTCTCCTCTGTTGTATCTTGTGTGGTATCCGTCAACAAGTCTCCCTTGGCAAAGGTAGCGATACGCACCTTTCCATCACGATAGCTGCGCACCTCGAAACGTGAACTCAATGCGTTGACGGCTTTCACACCGACCCCATTCAGTCCGACGCTCTTCTTGAACGCCTTGCTGTCATATTTACCTCCCGTATTCAACACACTAACAGCTTCAATGAGTTTTCCCTGCGGAATACCCCGGCCATAATCACGCACGCTGACACGGAGATTTTCTTCAATAATAATCTCAATCTTTTTACCCGCCTGCATTTTAAATTCATCGATACTGTTATCGATAATTTCTTTCAAAAGAACGTAGATACGTCCTCGGCATGTGATCCGTCACCCAACTTTCCAATATACATACCGGGACGGGTACGCACATGCTCCATGTCACTGAGGTGGCGGATATTATCGTCGGTATATTCTACGGCGGGATTGTTTATCAGTTCGTTGTTTTCTTCCATATTGACTTATCACATTTTTATATATCGTTGTTACAGAATACTCTTTTTATAAGCACGACGGCGTTTATGCTGCTCGGTCTTGAAATATTCCCACTGGGCCTGCACCTTTCCGTTCAGTTCCAGTTCCGGATTACTTTCGGCATACTCGAATCCCAGCTGCTGATATACGGGGATCAAGTCCGAGAATAACAAAGCATTGACACCTTTGTTCTGATACTCAGGTTTTACAGCAACCAGCAACAAATCCAACATAGGAGGATACTTATGCAGGAACAACACTTTCAACAGGTGATACCATCCCATAGGCAGCAAACGTCCCTTCGCTTTTTGTAACGCTTCGGACAGAGAAGGCATTGAAATCCCCACTGCCACCAGTTTATCTTCGGCATCGGTCACCAAGGTTACCATACGCAAATCTACAATAGGCAAATACATCTTTATATACTGGTTGATCTGTCCTTGCGACAAAGCCGAGAAACCATAAAGCGGAGCATAAGCCTCATTCATCAACTCGAATATAGCCTGTCCATATTCGGCCGCAATTTTCTTACCCGATGTATATTTCTTCACCTTCAGGTTAAACTTACGTTGAATCAAGTCACTGATACGCTTATGCTTATCAGGAATTGCATCCGGAATATAAATTTTATATTCCACCCAATCGGCATCCTTCTCGAATCCCAACTTCTCCATATGCTGTGGGTAATAAGGATAATTATAGATAGTCGCCATGGTGCTCAATTGGTCGAATCCTTCTACCAGCATACCCTCCGCATCAAAGTCGGTAAAGCCTAAAGGCCCCTGAATGGTATCCATACCTTTTGATTTACCCCATTGGGCTACTGCATCCAACAAGGCACGTGATATTTCGATATCATCCAGAAAATCGATCCATCCGAAACGGACTTCTTTTTTATTCCAAGTCTCGTTTGCGCGTTTATTTATAATCCCTGCAATACGTCCTACCACCTTGTTATCCTTATATGCCAGAAAATACTCCGCCTCACAAAACTCGAAAGCGGCATTCTTCTTCGGGCTGAACGTATTCAGCATATCATCGTACAAATCGGGTACGGAATAGGGATTCTCTTTGTATAACTCGTAGTTGAACCGTATAAAACGTCTTTAGTTCTTTCTTTGAACTGACTTTTTTAATGGTAATAGCCATGCTGTATTTTTATAAAATTCGGGGTGTAAAGATAGAAGTTTTTTTGCAGAAAACTTATTCTTTTTATGGCTTTTTCACTGTTGGGCAATAAGATAGGCGGTATAAACGACATAACAGCCAACCATCAATGCGCCTTCAAGCCGGGTTATGGTACGTTTGCGGAAAAACCAGCCTACCAGCACAACAACAGGGAGGAAGCAATCAGTACACTTAAATCGAGGTTATTTATATTCCCCATCGGAAGCGGTGACACCGTAGCGCTGCACCCCAGAACAAAGAATATATTGAACAGATTACTACCGATGACATTGCCGATAGCAATTCCCGGATTCTTCTTTAAAGCCGCCGTAACAGATGTGGCAAGCTCCGGCAAGGAAGTACCTCCGGCTACCAATGTCAGTCCGATTACCGATTCACTGACACCCCATGAACGGGCAAGCCCGCTTGCCCCGTCAACAAAAAGCTGTCCGCCGAATATGAGTCCGGCCAGCCCTCCTGCAATATACAACACCGATTTCCATACAGCATTTCCTTTATCTTCTGCTCCTCTCCTGCCTCATCTGCCCCATTACGGGCGATGGCAAATGTATAACGCATAAATATAAGGAAGAAAGCCAGCAGAACAAACCCATCGGAACGGCTGATAACATTGACCGCTTCCCTGTCCAGCATCATGTCATTGGCACAGACAAAAAGTACCAACGAAGAAAGAATGACTAACGGAATCTCTTTACTCATCGTCCCCTCACCTACTTTTATGGGGAGTACCAAGGCAGTACAACCTATAATCATCAAAGCATTGAATATATTACTACCCACCACATTACCAATAGCCATTTCAGCACTGCCATTCAATGCAGAAAGCACACTGATAACCAATTCGGGAGCCGAAGTGCCGAAAGCTACAATGGTAAGCCCTATTACCAAATCAGAAATACGGAAACGTTTGGCAACCGCTGCAGAACCATCCGTCAAGCCATTCGCGCCAGCTAAAATGAGAGCCAGACCACCAATCAAAAGGAGTGTATTCAACATAACAAAAAGTACATTTACAGTTTTATACCGCAAATGTACTCTTTTTCCCTAAAATAACTATCCCTATTTGGTGCGTTTTACAGTATAGATTACTTTTCCTTTCTTATCAATCATGTGCATATCCAGTTCTTTCTTGTCTGCCGTAAAGATAGAAAAGCCCGGTTCGGGACTACAGAACAGAGTGCCTTCCACTGGTTTTACCTTACGGCTCAACGAACCAGCCGAATTTACCACATAGTCGATATCACTGCCCGGCACACGAAGGTGCTGGAAGTTATGAATGTGTCCGCATGCATAGATATCCACCTTATGTTTACGGAGGATAGGATCCAGACGCTTCTGCATATCGCTGCGTTCACTGTCTCTTTCGACGTTTCAGCATAAATGGGATGATGTCCGATTACGACTACCCAATCTTCTTTGGCAACAGTCAGTACAGAATCTATCCATGCCAATTGCTGATCCATATCTTGTTTACAGGCATCCGGATAAGTTTCGCTCTCGTTACGGTATTTGTCAATCAGAGGAGCGGTATCTATCATCACAAAACGGATGGCAGTTCCTTTCTTCTCGAAGACTTTGGTATAATAACGACCAGGCATCGACCAGCGACGACTCACATTGGTATAATCCAACACAGCCTGCGTATTACCCCGGTATTCATGATTTCCCAAGATCGGAAACCAGTCTATCATCAACTCGGGATGACTGTAAATCAACTCGTAGTTGGTCATCCAGAGCGGATCGTTAACGCTGCGCACACCTTCAAAATGGTGCACGTCTCCGGCTGCAAATACACACTCGGGACCAATAACATCCGCCATTTCTCCCATCAGCTCGGCTATGGGCTTCTGGTCATAATAACCGTTACGTCCCAAATCGTTGGCCATATAAAAATTCAGTTGTTTCTCCAGTCCTTTCCAATCTTGCGGAGTCTGGGCACACACATTCAGGCAGATAGCCGTACCAATGACGGCAATCCATACCCATGTCAATACTTCTTTCATTCTTCTAATCATCATCAACGTTTTCATATACTTATTTTTAGAAACTTATTTTTAAACCTGCATTCATTCTCACGCCATAATATTCTGCCTGCATAGTACGATCCTTCGTCCCTTGGTAATAACGGAGCGGCTGGTTCAGCAGATTGTTCGCCTCAGCATAAAAGGTCATTTTCACCTTCTTGCCAAAGGTATAACTGGCGTTCACATCCATATAGTTCACAGCATCATAATATCTGTCATAAAATGTACTTGGGCCCATTTCATCGATAAAATCAGATGCAAAGTTATAGCTCAGGCGCACATTCAAGCCTCCTTTTTCAAAGTAAAGAGAGGCATTCGCCGTATGCTCGGGAGACCCCGGCAAACTCAACCCGCTCTCGTTCTCACGTCCTTCGAAGTTAAAGTCCTCCACGCGTGAGTGCGTATAAGTATAGGTTCCATAGAAACCCACATACTTCAAGGCTGGAGCAATGAAGCCGAAATCACGCTGATAAGAAAATTCCAATCCCCACAGATTAGCATTTCCTGCATTCTTGGGCTGAGTGAAACGGGTATATTCTGTTCCTTGGTATTCATAGTTGGTCAGTACCTGATCTACGATGAAATCGTCTATTTTCTTATAGAAGAAACCTGCGCTCACTAAACCTACACTCTTGAAATAATAATCGGCACTCAAATCAAAGTTATAAGAAATAGTCGGTTTCAAGTCAGAATTACCAATCTTTATTTCATTATCACCACGGTTGATATTCACACTGGGAACCAAAGCTGAATATTTGGGCCGGCTCAAGGTCTGCGTATAAGAACCGCGTATCTTGAAATCATCATTTACATCCCATTTCACCAAAATAGAAGGAAGGAAATTCACATAACTGTTGGTCATGCGGCCGGTCTTGGTGGTCTTATCTGTCTCATCATCATAGTTACGGCCGGTATAACGAAGGGAAGTATGTTCCATACGGAGTCCCGCCATCAGGTTTATATCGGAAGCGAATTTATGATCAAACCGCACATACCCGGAACTTACAGTTTCACGAGCCTCAAAGTTCTCAGCCAATTCGGCTTGTACCTGTTCTTTATCGAACTGGGAAGCATCATTTAAATTCAATCCACCCACATATTCTTTACTGGCAAATGTTCCTACCTGATATTTGTCGCTCGGCATAAACTTATCCGTACTCTGGTCTACCGTATTTTTCAGGCTGTTGGTCATGAAGGCATCCTCGTCTTTCGGAGTATATTCGTAGAAGTCTATTTCTTTCTCTTTTGTTTTACGTACTACCTTCGCACCGAACTTCAGTTTAGCTCCATTATTTAAACTGGCCTTGAAATTGGCCGAGAATTTCATATCTTCTTCTTTGATGTCCTCCTGTTGTTCCGTCAGTTCCTTCAAGCTGAACTTATCACTCAGTGTCAAAGTAGAACCTGTTCCAGGTGTTGCCAACGGCTGGCGTTCATCACTCAAGTCCATATCAAATTCCTGCTTTTTCAGTTGGAAGTCAAGATAACGTTCATTAGGGCGTTCTTCCGTAGCTTTTGCATAACTGGCATTCCAATCCATACCGATTGCCCCCCATAAGTGTTCTCCGCCCAAAGCGAAATCCATGGTACGCTGACGCTCCAGACGGGCATTGCGATTATCGGGAGTACCTGCTTTGGTCTGGATGCGGACTGTGCCTTTTCCGTTCTCATCCAAATCCTTGATATTGGTACGGTAACGGTTTTCCCAATCGTTACGGTTGTTGAAGATCCCTTTGAAAGTCAATTTATGGTTTTCATTGATATCAAAATCAAAAGCCGCCGAATAACTTTGACGTTCACGGGTGACAAAGTACTGGCGCATCTGATAATCGCTGACATATACTTTGCCATCTTCATTTTGTTCCCACATGAATTCAGTATCATAAGAACCGGAAGGAGCATTCTGATAAGAAGCGGAGAGCAGCATGCCCAGTCTGTCATTGAAGAAACGATCGCCGTAAGTGAAACCTAAGTTCAACTGGGCTTTCTCGCTAATCCAGTTGTAACCACTTCCCGCTGTAGCATTGATAGTGCGTTTATAAGGAGAATTTTTGGTTACCAGATTGATGGAACCACCGATAGCATCGCCGTCCATATCGGGTGTAACGACTTTGCTTACTTCGATGGTCTGAATCATATCGGCAGGAATCAAGTCCAACTGCACGTTACGGGTATCCCCTTCAGCAGACGGGACACGGTTGCCGTTAATGGTGACGGAGCTTAAATCGGCACTAGTGCCGCGGACCTGTCCGAAACGGGCCTCGCCTTGATCGTATTGCACATTGATGCCACTGATACGTTTCAATGCATCACCTATGTTTGAGTCGGGAAATTTCTACCTGGTCGGCAGATACAACATTAGTGATACCCAGATTATTCTTTTGTGTATTGATTGCTTTCTTCTGTCCTTGAAAAGCTCCCTTTACCTGCACTTCCTGCAGTTCCACCCCTTCATTCATCACTATATCTTTTTCTAAAGTCTTGCCTTCGGGGACGGTAACTTTCATTTCAATGGGGCTATAACCTACGTAGGTTACTTTAACTGTGTAAGTTCCGGGTTTCAGATTGGGTAGCGTATAAAAACCGTTCACATCACTGATTACTCCGGTTTTCAGATTTTCAACAAAGATGGAAGCACCCGGCAGAATTTGTTTTCCATTGTCTATCACACGTCCGCGGATAGCGCCTTGCCGGACAATGTTTTCATTTTCCTCGGCAAATGCATTTCCACAAACACCTGCCATCAGCAGCATAAGAGACACAGCTCTAACAACCTTTTTCATATACTTTTTTATGCGTTATAAATCTGCCGCAAAAGTAGATGGGTCAGGTTTCTTGAGAGTTACACTCTATTAAAGGTTTCGTGACAAAGGAGTTTCATTCCTGTTACAAGATATTCGGTGCAAGACGACGGATACAAAGTATGGACAAGGCTTACAAAACAGCAGAGTAAGATTTTTCTTGCGTTCTGCTACTACGTTCCGCTACAGCAGAACGTAGTAATAAAAGAATTAAGTAACTGTAAGAATTCCTTTAGCGACAAAGGTGACGAGCTATTCTGCCATCAATGATATGTATAGGCCGTTTCAGCTGGAAACTCTTCAATATTATTGTGCAGAAGAGTGAAATGTACGGTCCCCCTGTGCACTACTCCGGAAACAAAGTTTCCATTCTCCCAAATAGCGAACAGGTTTAAAATACCAAGTTGTAGCAATTGGGCCGCATATCCTCTTTATCTGTTTTAGGGAATAAGACAACCTTACAACGCACTTCATTATCAAACGCCTCCTTAAAGATACAATCGCTTATAGTATAATCATATATCGGAAAGGCTTTCAGCCTTTGTAATACACTTTTTAATTGTTCGTTATCCAACAACTCCGGCTGAGCAAAAGGATCATCCGCTTTCATTTCGTGTAACATCATGGCTGCATCAGCATATCGTTGCTCCTTTACGGCAGTCATAAACTAGTTAGTGAGATCTAACACCTGTATCGTATCTTTCTGACTCAAAACCATAAGATGTTTTACGGTTGCCCGGGAATCCGTTTCTGTTTTTTTACCAGATTGATTGCACAAAACAATGAATGCTGCAATTAGACCTACTATCAACAAATTAATTTTTCTCATACGTTCTCAATATTATAAATAGAAAAAAGAGTGCCCGAAAGCACTCTTTTTCTTCAAGTTTATTATAAATAGAGTTACTCACTCAGTTTATTTTACGGTCTTTGCTACGTGGCATACAATGTCAAATTCTACTGTACCCCATGCGTATTTTACTGCTACAGGAAGTTTAATGTCAAATTCACCGACTTCTGCCTTGTTATTGATGTAAGTCAGCTTACCGAATTTACCTGCTGAGATATCTTCAACACCGCTATATTCAACTTTCATACCTGCTGGTATAGGCTCGTATTTACCATTAACAGTTGTCTGAGCTTTATCTGTGTCAATGGTGATTGACTTCACACCATAATATGTATAGTAGTTGATAGGAGTAGTAACAAATGCATAGTTTCTCCAATCAGTGAATGCTAATTTAACATCAATAACAGAGCCTTCAGCACCAACATCTACACCATCCTTAAAGTTATCCATCTTATCGGCTTTTACAGTGATAGGACGCAAGAACTTCACATCGAATTCATTGTTTGTCACTTCATTCAATGACTTACCACATCCATTCAATGTTTCTACAGACAGTCTAGCAGTCAAGTTATTAGCTAAATCATCACGACCTGCTACATTCAGCAAATCTTTAGCGACAGAATTATCTTCCAATTGGATTAGATCTTCTCCATCATTATTTGCTGCATCTTTAATAGTAGCAACTACTGTATTTGCGACAGCCTCACTACTAGCCAGCAGTTGGGTACGATCTGCATTTACACTCATTGTATAAACAGTTTTGGATACACCGGTCAGTTTTGCTCCCTTCGGATCAACAAACCTGAAAGTCTTAGTCAGTTTAGTATCTGCAAAGTCTGTATATACAGCCGGAATTTCAGAAATTGTAACATCGTGACCATTGAAGGTTTCCAAGATAAATTTGTTAAAGTTCATGATATTATGACCTGTTGCAGCAGGAACCTCAGTATTTACATGGATTTCATTATATCCAGAACCTCCTTCGTTAGAGTTACCAGCAAACCAGTATTGCTTAGTCTTATCAGCATCGGCAAGTGTACCAGTCGGGTTTACATTACGAGGATTAGGGGCCCAAGTCAATGTTACATATACATAATCATTAGAAATGACAACACCTTGAATATCCTTATTTTGTTTAGTGTAACGAACGACAGCCTTCATGGAAGCATTTGCGCTGAAATATTCATAAGCATAGTTTGCAGGAATAGTCCATTGCAAAACTTCAGTCATTGTACCTTCAACATCAACTTTAGTTTGTTCAACCTTAGTAGACAGTTTAGTCAGAGGCATAGCATCCAAAGTTGCTTCACTATATTGAATCATCGGTCCGTCATAGATATAACTTCTTTCGAAATCTTCCTTAG
>ENA-OQCF01000133-OQCF01000133.1-human-gut-metagenome-genome-assembly--contig:-NODE-133-length-27079-cov-2.241541_pt1 | contig 27079 bp, 31 predicted proteins | sample MGYA00242756_ERZ504573 | MGnify/ENA primary metagenome ERZ504573 (study PRJEB26092, sample SAMD00036240) | human gut metagenome | host: Homo sapiens | study: EMG produced TPA metagenomics assembly of... | reverse complement strand
CATTCCACAAGTCGTGCTCTTCGCGAATTCTTCCTTGTTTTGGTTCAAGGTTACGAACGAGCACCGCGAGTTTCGCAATTACCTATCTTCTTTTTTTCATACACTCTGGATTTGTCAAAGTGTGTTCTGTTTCCTTCACATATTTATCCAAAAACAGAATACAGTCATTTTATATACTGCAAAAAGTAACCGGGTACCACTTCTGTACCCGGCTACTTTACCACATTACCTTAGCATCACGCAAGTGTATTTCTTGTTTTTCGACATTTTTCCGCCATTTTATGGAATTATTACTGTTACCGTCCGGCAAAGACCTTCACAGTAACTGTTTTATATTTTTACACCCAAACAGGTACTCTGTCAATCAGAAATTTATCTGTTTCTGTCTGCCAGCCTGTTTACATTCTCTTTTTGCTGTATGTTTTCTGCCTGCCAGAGCGTGTCTGAAAAATGCTTTACGCAAGATGTGCGTCACAATTTGTGGGAGATTTTGTTCGGATGAGGGCGTCGTAGTGGGCTACGACAACCGAATTCGGACAAAATATACCGCAAAGTGGGGCGTGCAGATTGCGGGAATGATTTTTCAGACACGCTCCAGGGCTTTATCTTTTTTCAGATAAACATTCTTAATATAGGAAATCAGTACCTCTTCCCCATGATCATTAAGTATCCGCAGCAGCCCCTCCAGATCTCTCTTTGTCTTCGGATGGATAAACCACAGCTTTTCCTTACCTTTCAGATAATAGTCCAGCGGCTGATGCTGATCATACTTATCCCCCAGATAATTTCTGGAAGCACTGATCCTGTCCATCACCATTTCCGCAATATATTTACGGGGCATGGGCACACCATTGATGATATGCTCATCTCCCGGTGCATAATCTACCCAGTACTCAAAATGATGTTTGTTGCGCCCTTTATGATGAAGCCAGGATTTTGATATTCCTGTATCTTCTCTTTCTGCATTGTTGGGACTTCTGTCTCCCTGATAGTATTTACATCCAACCAGAAATTCCACAGGTGCATATTTGGACAGGTCATGAAGCAGTCCCTGTTTATACATACCAGCCCGGAAACAGTAATGCATAACCAACAGCTTATGTCTGGTTATTGTTTTAAAGTGCAGCCACGGATGCATCTTTCTTCTCCTCCTCTACAGCCATCAGCACCACGATCGTACGCGGTGTGACCTTCAGCTTTTTACTATAAGTTTCCTGTTCCTGCTCCAGGAAACCATTCTCTTTCACAGCACTGGTATCAATCACTTTCTTCCATTTTCTGTATCCTGCCAGATTAGGAAGCGCAAAAATACGATCTTCCCAGTGAAAGTTATATGCAACGTATATGGAAGCATCCTCGCTGCCGTCTGCCCGGTGCGCATAGGCGCCACAATACATAATTCCAAGCAGTCTGGATGTGTTCTCAGAATTCATATACCATGCGCGTTCTCCATGAAGGGAAACATCCGGCAGTCCCCTGGTCTGATAATCCACTCCGTACATTTCTCCCGGAACATGAAGAATCGGATGTTCTTTCCGGAAAGCAATGGCATTCTTTACAAACTGAAACAGGGATTCATTTTTCTTCAGTGCTTTCCAGTCAATCCATCCAACCTGATTATCCTGACAATAGGCATTATTATTTCCGTTCTGCGAATTTCCAAACTCATCCCCGCCATAGATCATAGGAACACCCTGACTGAGTAGCACCATAAGAAAAGCATTTCTGATCTGACGTTCTCTCATCTGTCTGATCTGCAGCCTTCTGCTTGGCCCTTCCACGCCACAGTTCCAGGAATAATTATAACTGCTGCCATCGTGATTATTCTCCTGATTTGCTTCATTATGTCTGTAATTATAGGTCACCATATCATTCATGGTAAAGCCATCCTGACAGGCCATATAATTAATGACTGCATAGGTATTTGGATTCCTTCTGATATGGTAAGCAGCCGCTGAAACCATATCCTCGTCACTTTTCAGAAAACGGCGCATATCCTGCAAAAATCCCGGATTATACTGTGCAATACATTTGTCTTCCGGTTTCTTCTTTTTCCGGATCTGGCTCTCATCAAAATCGTGAAACATCAGCCGGGTATCACTTAAAACCCCGTCATGCATCAGCAATTTGGCAGAAACTCCCTCACCCAATACATGAAATCCGTCTACATGATAGTAAAGCTTCCAGAACTGCAATGCCCTGAGTACTGTCACAGGATTACATTCTCGTGGAAAATACATTTCCATGATACAGCAATTCCGGCCTGATGCAGTTTTTTAATGAATGTTTTAAACTCTTTCTCCGGATCATCTGTTGCACAGTAAGATCTCTTGGGTGCAAAATAATAGCCATACATATATCCCCAGAAATTAACACGTCCCTGTATATGCTTCTCAGATACCATTTTCTCAGATTCAGAATTCTTACAGGTACCGCTTTCCATAAATTCATATGCAGGCATCAGTTCAATTGTATTGATACCAAGCTCTTTCCAGTACGGGATCATTTCCTCCAGTGCCTGAAAAGTTCCCTTTGTACCGGTTATCGTCCGATTCGCTTTTGTATATCCGCGCACATGCAGTTTATAAAGGATCATTTCGTGATATGGAATAGCCGGATTTTTGTCGTTCTCCCAGTCAAAAACTTCTTTTTTAAGAAATCCTCCCCTGACTTTGTGCGGATTCGTACCCACCTCTGCACCAAAGCGTTCCCGTCCCAGAATCCTGTACGCACAGGGATCAGTATACACCTTTCCATTTATCAGAAAATTGTACTCGTACTCTTTCAGATTAAAATCCGGAATATACATTGCATATACATTTCCGGTTCTGTTTTCTTCTGTAAAAGGAATCTCCACATAAGGTTTTGCTGATCTCTTTTTGTAGAGAATCAGAGATGCTCTGCTGTCTTCCGATACCTCAACTGCAAAATTACAGCCATCTGCCAACGGATTTGCACCAGGCACAAGAGCCAGCCCCTTTTCTGTTTTCATCTTTCTGCTCTCAGCCATCTCTTTCTCTCCTTCATATTTTTTCTTGTTGCTCATTACACTTTTCAGAAACACTATACAACGCTATAATGTAATCTGAAGTTCTACCGGACAATGATCGGAGCCCATAATTTCAGAATGGATTTCTGCGCCTTCAAGCTTATCCTTCAACTGTGGAGACGTGATAAAATAGTCAATTCTCCACCCTGCATTCTTCTCTCTTGCTTTAAATCTGTAAGACCACCAGGAATATCTGCCCTCTACATCCGGATAAAAATAACGGAATGTATCGATAAATCCACTCTCCAGCACCTTACCAAAGCATGCTCTCTCTTCATCTGTAAATCCGGCATTTTTCCGGTTGGTCTTAGGATTCTTCAGGTCGATCTCCTGATGTGCCACATTGAAATCCCCGCAGCAGATCACAGGCTTACTTTCCTGCAATTTCAACAAGTATGCCAGAAAATCCTCTTCCCAGTGCATACGGTATTCCAGTCTGCGCAGTTCACTCTGGGAATTTGGTGTATATACAGTCACCAGATAAAATTTTTCATATTCCAGGGTGATCACACGCCCTTCTTTGTCATGTTCCTCAATTCCAATTCCATACACCACAGACAGTGGCTCTTTCTTTGTAAAAACAGCAGTTCCGGAATATCCCCGTCTGTTGGCATAATTCCAGTACTGATAATATCCCGGAAGTTCCAGCTTCACCTGCCCCTGCTGGCATTTCGTTTCCTGCAGGCAGAAAATATCCGCATCAAGTGCTGCAAAGCTCTCTTCAAACCCTTTGCCAATGCATGCACGTATACCATTTACATTCCATGAGATTAATTTCATAATCAACTGATCCCCTTTGTTTTCTTATTAGCCCTGTTCAGCATTTGCTAACGATTCTCCCCTGAACGCTTCTGGTCTATTATAGCACGTTTCATGACTGTAAAAAACCTCTTTTTCTCCGGTTTCTGCTCATTGCATTTTTTTTCCGGTTTCTGCTACAATGAACTGACATCAGATAAACATAGTCCCTGATAAATAAGAAAGAATGAGGAATATAAAATGAGTGACGAATTTACAGCTGGCGGATGTAACCCGAGTGACTGCGCTTCCTGCGGTGGTGGATGCAGTTCAGCCGGCGGATGCGATCCTGTTGAAAACCACAAGACAATCACCCTTACCATGGAAGACGATACAGAGGTAGAATGTGCGATCCTCACCGTTTTCCCGGTAGATGCGAAGGAATATATCGCACTTCTCCCACTTGATGAGAACGGTCAGAATGAAAGCGGCGAGGTTTACCTCTACGCATTTGCCCGTACTGAGAGCGGTGATCCGATGCTTTCCAACATCGAAAGCGATGAAGAATATGCAAAAGCTGCAGTTGCTTTTGACACAGTGCTCCAGAATGCAAAAGATTCTATGGATAAGATTGACTGATCTGTTAAAGAATTTCATATGTAAGACTAAAATAAGAACCATCATCATTTCATAAAATGTGTGATGGTTCTTATTTTTATCTTATAGCAATTCCATAAAATAATGCAATCAAGACAGTTCAGCAGAGTGCGAAGGACAAGGAAGATACCTGCAGGCGTGCTGACGCACGGCAAAGATATCTGACACAGGACTTCACGCTATGATGGACTGGATTGTTTGCAGTAAATATAAGAGGATTACTATACAGAATTTCGTCGCAAACTACCATAAATACTACTATGAATAAAGGTTATATATCATAAACACTGCGCACTTTCAGTCCATCCGGCTTTCCATCGAGTATCTTCACTCTATATTCTCCTGCATTCATGTCAAAATAATTATCTTCAAGAATCAGGTCATCATTCTCATTCCGGATTTCCACACTCTTTGCATATGCTTCTGCCTTAACAACTATCTCATCTCCGTCTACGCGCACAGCCAGTCCGGGATTCAGATAGTGGAAGTATTTCGGATAGGAAAAAATCACAGTTCCCTGAGAAATAATCTGATCATTTTCCCATGCCTCATAACTTACATATTCATTAAAACAGTCAATCTGGGGGAAGTTCGACCTTATCCATCCATACAGCAGACAATGCCGGTACTTCCAGCCACTGTTCTTCCTCCCTTAGAATTGTGGCATCTGTCTTTCGCACTGCCCATTTCACCAGAACCTGTGAGCATCCAGCGTTTCATTGGTCACATTCAGACGGATGGATTTTTCAAATTCAAAATGCTGACGGTTCATATCCGCTTCCACTGTCATCCAGCTCTGTTCTTCACAGGAAAGCATTACAGGCGCAAAGAATCTCTTCGCATAATAATGAAGCGCTTTCCAGCGTCCGTAATAATCAATGGATGACCAGGAAATAACCGGCCAACAGTCATTTAACTGCCAGTAGATTGCACCCATACAACGTCCCCGGTTTCTGCGGTAATGCTCGACTCCATATCGGATTCCATCTGCCTGGAGAAGCTGAGACGCATAAACAAAATCGCTGAAGTTCTCAGGATAACGGTATGCTGCCTGCATGTATTTGGCAATTTTTCCATTTCCTCCGTAATTTCTCTGATGTTTCTCCATCACATAAGAAAATGGATTCAATTCTTTCGGATCATCTGTTACTGTTTCAAGCGTTTTTACAGACGGAAATGACTGAAAACCAAACTCAGATGCATATCTGAAGAAATATTTACGATATTCTGAAAATGGCTTATTGCCATGCCATACTTCCCAATAATGCACATCTCCACGGTTCGGATCATTGGGTTCATCAAAGGAACCGCCTGATGACGGGCTTGCAGGCCAGTAGAAGGTATCCGGGTCGTATTCGCTGAGAACTTCCGGAATAATGCGCTCATACATAAACAGATAATCTCTCATTTCTGTCGGCTTTGTCACCCAGGTGCCCTGCTTTACAAACATTTCCATCTCATTGTTTCCGCACCACAGGGCAAGGGATGCATGATGACGGAGACGTTTGATATTATCAATAAATTCCTGACGGATATTTGCCTCAAACTCCGGTGTCAATTCATAGACAGAGCATGCAAACATAAAGTCCTGCCATACCATCAGCCCCAGTTCATCACAGAGATCAAAGAACCAGTCCTCAGGATAATAGCCGCCGCCCCAGACACGTACTGTATTAAAGTTCGCTCTCTTGCACTGAAGAAGTAATTCTCTGGTACGTTCTCTGGATGTTCTCTGCAGAAGATTGTCCTCAGGGATATAGTCAGCGCCCATGGCAAATACCTGATAACCGTTTACTTCATGAGCAAAGCTCTCGCCCCACTGGTCTTTCTCTCTATGCATGGTCAGCGCACGGAGACCGATTTTTCTGCACCAGGTGTCTACAATCTTATCTCCGGCTTTCAGGTCTACCTGCACCTGATATAACGGCTGTTCTCCCAGTCCATTTGGCCACCAGAGCTGCGGATTTTCAATCTCCATTTCATCCGGACAGTCATCCCATATGGTTTTTGTTCCATTCGGTGCAGTTACAGTCACCTGATATTCCAGTGCCTGTGCACCTTCATACCCATCTGCTTCGCTCTCTTCCTCATCAACAGTCTCCACATCTACTTCCGGAACCAGCAGGACTTTGCCATCCTTATGTACCTGACGGATATACACGCTGTCCAGTCTGGCAGTTTCAATTCCCAGAAGTGTTACAGGACGGAAGATACCTCCATCCGGCAGACATGCACCCCAGTCCCAGCCGCACATATAGTGAGCTTTGCGCAGATGCATAAATCCCTCAATTGTATCTTCATTTCCCCTGTTTTTATATTTCTTAAATGCCTCTGCCATGAACTTCAACGGAGAGCGAATGATAACGCGTAAGGTATTTTTGCCGTTTTCAAGCAGCTCTCCTACCGGGAATTCCCAGATTCTGTGCATGTTATCAACTTTTCCAAGACAACATCCATTCAGATAGATGTCCGCAATCGTATCAATCCCGTCAAATCTCAGGATCACTTCCTGACAATCTTTAAACTGCGCTTCTTCATAATTAAATACCGTTCTGTATTCATAATCCTCCTCCATCAGTGCTTTCGCCTGATATTCATTATCCCCAAAGAACGGATCCGGCATCTTTCCGGTCTTAAGAAGTGCCGCATAAATATCCCCCGGAATCTGTGCCGGAATCCAGTCCAGTTGTCTGATATTGCACAACTGCCAGTTTTCATGAAGCTGTAATTTTATCATTTGTCTTATCCCTCTTGATTATTTTTTACATATGTTTGCATTCAACTATATATATTAATATCATACTGCTCTTTTCTAAATCAACTCTGCAAAAGAAATCATTACTGTTCACTCCGTTCACAGTAGCAGGAAATCTTTTGCTTGACATTCCCGGGAATTCTATGCACAATAAAGGGAACAGAAACTATGATGTATGGAGTATATAGAAATGAAAGAAAAGTTATATACCATTCCACTTAATGATGCGGTAAATGCCAGTGATGAGTGTCCTTTCTGTTTTATTGAGCGGGAACTGGAGCAGAACTCGCTGGATTTTGTACTGGGTAACAGTTCTTCTTATATGGAAAGTGACATCCGGGATCAGACGGATAAGGCGGGATTTTGGCAGGGTACATATGAAGAAAATGTTTGATTATGGGAATACTCTTGGGAATGCATTAATCCTTCAGACTCATTATCATAAACTTCGGGAAGAAGATGAAAAAGCAGTTTGAATTCTTTTTCGCCCGGAAAATCCTCGATTCTCGCGCGTTTCCGCCGTTCAGATTCCAGCACAGATAAGAATCCGATTGCTGCATGGACTGCTTCTAAGGATTGCAGTTGTTTTATCTGTCAGAATATTGATGATACCTTCAAGCGGTATGTGGAAACTTTTTTCTGGCTGTATCGGCAGGATAATGAATTTAAAAATAAAATTCTGCGCAGTAAAGGCTTCTGTCTGCATCACTTCGGGATTCTGTGCAACGGTGCAGATAAATATCTGAATGATAAAGAAAAGGCTGAGTTTTATCCTGCCATGTTCAGGCTGATGGATGAAAACTTCCAGCGTATGGAAGAAGATCTGGTATGGCTGTCAGATAAGTTTGATTACAGAAATAAGGATGCTGACTGGAAAAACTCCAAAGATGCGCTCCAGCGTGGAATGCAGAAACTTCGCAGCGGATACCCGGCAGATCCGGTGCATAAGGCAAAATAAAATTCTCTCTTAACATTTATGAACCAATATACTTCATGATCATTTGTTAAGAGAGAATTTTTTATTACATTACAACTCCATCAATTTCTATATCAGCATCCACATCCTGAGTATAGTCGATATCTTCATATCGGAATCCAAACATATGATAGAAATCTTCCCAGTAACCATCAATATCGCAATATTCCTTTACAGTGTCTGTAGTAACAGCTTTCCAGCATTTTTTTACTTCTTCCTGAATCTCCGGCGTCAGTTCGTAATCATCCATACGAATGAAACCATTCTCATCTGTCTGGAAGCCTGTTGGTGTGTAGAGTTTCTGTGTAAATAGTCTGGCAATCTGCTGAATGCAGTTTTCATGATTTCCGGCTTTCTTCATTACTTTATAGAGGATTGCAAAATACAGCGGCACAACCGGAATTGCTGCGCTTGCCTGAGTTACAAGACCTTTATTTACTGATATTACCGCACAGACATCCGGGTGTGCCTGGTTGATCTCAGACATTGTTTTCTGTAATGCTGTTTGGCAGTTCCGATGGTTCCGTGATAGTAAATTGGATAAGTAAGTTCCGGTCCGATATAGGAATATGCTACGGTTACTGCATTCTCAGTCAGTACATCTGCTGCTTTCAGCGCATCAATCCAGTCTGCCCAGTCTTCGCCGCCCATAACTTTGACTGTGTTTAAAACCTCTTCTTCAGTAGCCGGTTCTACTGTTTTCTCTGTAATCTCATTGTTTCGCAGATCAAGACTCTTTTCTGTGAAAGCCTCACCTGTAGTCTTCAGGCAGGAGGACCAGATTTTTCCTTCAGAATCTGTACGTCTTGGCGCTGCCAGACTGTAAACTACCAGATCCACCTTTCCCAGATCTTTTTTGATCAGCTCAATTGCTTTATCTTTTATTCTTTTGAAAAGCATCTCCGTTGACAGTCTTGGCATAGGCACCTTTTTCTGCTGCCAGGCGATGAAATTCCGCAAGTGTTGTACCATCCCGGTGTCGCTGTTCTTCTGCCATTTGCCTGACGTTCAAACATAATCCCAAGGGTGTCCGCACCACAGTTTTCCAGTGCGCAGATTCGTGATGCGAGGCCGTAGCCTGTAGAACATCCGATGATCAGTGCTTTTTTTGTTCCGTTTACCATTCCCTGTTTACAGGCGTAATCTGCCTGATTGCGCACACTCTCTGCACATCCCTGCGGATGTGCGGTTGTGCAGATATATTCTCTTACTTTTGGCTCGATGATCATAACTTTTCTCCCTGAATTTATTTCTTTGCCTGATATTTTTTAGTCAAGCGGATAAAATCATCCGCTTCGTTACTTGTTCATAATCGAATAACTGTTCCGCAGTATATACGCTTGAATTGTATGTATTGCAAATATTTTGAATCTCAAAATATTATAACAAAGAAAAAGCAGAACGTAAAGTAAAAATCTCAGATTCATCCCTATGTTCTACTTTTTTTTACATTCTGGCTCTGATTTCATCTATAAACTTTGTGAAATATGCTCCGCCAGAACATTACATTTCTTTTTCTCACTATTTCGCAGTAGTACTTCCAAATCCTCCGTTACGGATTTCTGTAGCATCATCATCTACTGTGATTCCATACTCTACAAAGATTCCCTGCATGAATCCTGTATCTGCCGGGATTGTCAGAGTTTTGTTTTCATTGGAATCATTTGTGATCTTTGAGAAAATATGCCCTTCGTTATCTGAATAGAAATAATCACTGTCAATAATACCAACGGTGTTGTTGAGCTGAAGACGGTATTTGAACCCAAGTCCGCTTCTCGGATAACATTTCAGCACCCATTCCGGCTGCATTTCTACCGGATGCCTGTAGGAATCTTCACTGTCTCACCCGGTTTCAGAGTAAATTCAGCAGGTGCAAAGAAATCATAGCCTGCGCTGCCTGCTGTTGCCCGCTTTGGCAGACGGATAGCTTCGTATACTTCTCTGCTTCTTCCTGAGACTGTGCAAACGTATCCATCCAGTCTGCTGTAAAGCGTTCTTTACTTACTTTGTGAAATTTTGCGATTCGTTTCATCTGTTTTTCCTCCTGTCTGGTCATGCAAAGCTAACACACCTGCTTCGCAGTACACTCATAGCTGAATATTTGGTTACTGTTCACACACCACTATCCCGCGAGGTGTTTGGCATGAATATGCCAAAATCCCGAGACATACGAGCCAAAATTCCATTGCCGCAGGCAATCTGGAATGAATTTTGGCTACGTTACTGTAAACGGAGTGAACAGTAACAATATTTGTGATCATCACTGACTGATTCAGTAAAAAAGCAGTTCAGGTACACCTGACGTATACTTGAACTGCCTGTATATTTCTTATTTATGCAATACGACTTTTCCTTCATGAAGAGTTTTGGGAACATCGATCACTCTCTGATTGCTGGAACCTTTCCATTTCAGGGAAAGTTCTTTCTTGTCCACCTCAAATTCACCGTCTACGCAGACATCCAGATAACGCACAATCTCTTCTTTGCAGATCTCCTCCCAGAGGAAACCTGTATAAAGCCAGATTGTTTTGCCAGGATATCTCCTTCTGATTTCCTTCGCAAAGGCTGTTACCTCAGTGATATTTGCCGGGTGCAGTGGATCTCCACCTGAAAAGGTAATTCCGCTCACATAATCCTTATCCAGTTCCGCAAAAATCTCCTTGCGTTCTGCCTCACCGAAAGGCAGTCCGCCGTTTGGATCCCAGGTGACAGGATTCTGGCACTCCGGACAGCAGTGATTGCATCCTGCCACCCAGAGCACTACACGAAGTCCGTCGCCATTAAGCATATCGTCCTTGGTAATATTGTGATATCTCATAATTTTTTACGCTTCTTCCGGTACATCCTTCATGCTGAAGCTGATTCTTCCCATCTTGTCTTTGCCAAGGCAGATAACCTTAACTTTATCGCCAAGTGTGAGGACATCCTCAACACGATTGATTCTTTCTTTACAGATTTTGGAAATGTGTACCATTCCCTCTTTACCCGGTGCAAATTCAACAAATGCACCAAACTCTTTGATGCTGACAACTTTACCTGTAAAGATCTGTCCTGCTTCAAAATCAGTTGCAATGATCTTAACCATGTTAGCTGCCTCATCCATGCTCTTCTGATCAACTCCACAGATAGATACCGCACCTTCATCTGTGATATCGATCTTAACACCTGTACGCTCGATAATCGTATTGATAGTCTTTCCTCTCTGACCTACAACATCACCGATCTTCTGAGGATCGATCTGGATCTGGATGATCTTCGGAGCATATTCGCCTACAGCTGTACGTGGAGCTGCGATGCATTTCTCCATAACTTCTGTCAGGATATATTCTCTTGCTTCTTTTGTACGTCTGATTGCTTCTTCTACGATCGGTCTTGTCAGTCCATGGATCTTGATATCCATCTGGATTGCTGTGATACCGTCATGAGTTCCGGCTACCTTGAAGTCCATATCTCCGAAGAAGTCTTCAAGTCCCTGGATATCTGTGAGAACAATGTAATCATCATCTGTATCGCCTGTTACCAGACCACAGGAAATACCTGCTACCGGTTTTTTGATCGGTACACCGGCTGCCATCAGAGACATTGTGGATGCACAGATACTTGCCTGAGAAGTAGAACCATTGGATTCAAATGTCTCAGATACAGTACGGATCGCATATGGGAATTCCTCTTCGCTTGGAAGTACAGGAACTAATGCTCTTTCAGCAAGTGCACCATGTCCGATCTCACGACGTCCCGGTCCTCTGGATGGTTTTGTCTCACCTACAGAATAGGACGGGAAATTGTAATGATGCATATATCTCTTTGAAGTTTCAAATTCGTCAAGTCCGTCAAGCTTCTGTGCTTCTGCAAGAGGAGCCAGAGTTGTAATGGTACAGATCTGTGTCTGTCCACGTGTGAACATAGCAGAACCATGTACTCTCGGGATAATATCTGTCTCTGCTGCCAGAGGACGGATCTGAGTAATGGCACGACCATCAGGACGTTTGTGGTCTTTTAAGATCATCTTGCGGACAGTCTTCTTCTGATACTGATATACAGCCTCACCCAGAACTGCAAGCCACTCTTCCTTGTCGGCAAAAGCTTCTTTCAGTTTCTCTGTTACCTGACGGATATTTTCTTCTCTTGTCTGTTTATCGTCAGAGAATACGGCAACTTCCATTTCTGCCGGAGGTACGACCTCTTTGATCGCTGCGAAGAGTTCTTCCGGAACTGCACATGATTCGTAGCTGTGTTTCGGTTTTCCGCATTCTTCTACGATCTTATCGATAAATTTGATGATCTCCTGGTTTACTTCATGAGCTTTATAGATAGCTTCAATCATCTTGTCTTCCGGAACTTCTTTTGCGCCGGCTTCGATCATGATCACTTTCTCTCTTGTGGAAGCTACTGTAAGCTGAAGGTCAGATACATCTTTCTGTGCCATGGTAGGGTTGATGATATATTCACCATTGATCAGACCAACCTGTGTGGTAGCACACGGACCATCAAACGGAATATCGGAAATGCAGGTTGCAATAGAGGAACCAAGCATAGCCGGAATCTCCGGATTACACTCAGGATCTACAGACATAACCATGTTTACCAGTGTTACGTCATTTCTGTAGTCTTTTGGGAACAGAGGACGCATCGGTCTGTCAATCACGCGGGAAGTAAGGATTGCATGCTCGCTTGCTTTTCCCTCTCTCTTGTTAAATCCTCCCGGGATTTTGCCTACTGCATACATTTTCTCTTCATATTCAACACTTAACGGGAAGAAATTCGATTCCTTCTCTTGGCTCTTTAGATGCTGTTGCTGTAGATAATACTGTAGTATCACCATAGTGCATTAATGCTGCACCGTTTGCCTGTTTTGCAACGCGGTTAATATCTACTGTTAAGGTTCTTCCGGCTAATTCCATGGAATAACTTTTGTACATACGTTCATTCTCCTTTTTTCATAATTCTGTTGTCATTTTCTGTTACCGTTCACTGCATGTCCGGTAACTACTTTATTCTTTTCAAATTTGTCTGTTCCGTCTGCCGACAATCTTGTCCATCAACGTTCAGACTTTTTATGAAATTGTCACATTAAAACAGGAGTCCGAAACAACTGAAAAAACTACTTTTCAGGCAAATATATCTGCCTGTTTTGTTACTTTCATATACAAAATAATCTTTTCAGTAGTCTCGGAAATAACTCCTGTCATGTTTCGCAGCTTCTGAATATGCAGATGCAGTCGAAACAACAAGCCACCGCAATCCTGAAAAACACCATATTTTACAGAACTGCCATATACATAAAAAGGGAGGCGGATGGAAATCCGCCCCCTTCCGCATACTAAAAGGCTATTATTTTCTTAAGCCTAATTTTTCAATCAGTGCACGGTATCTTTCGATGTCTGTTTTCTTCAGGTAAGCTAACAGTCCACGTCTCTGACCTACCATTTTCAGAAGACCACGTCTGGAGTGATGATCTTTATGGTTGCTCTGTAAATGCTCTGTAAGTTCCTGAATTCTTGCTGTAAGAACTGCTACCTGTACTTCCGGTGATCCTGTATCGCCTTCAGTTCTTGCATATTCTTTCATGATCGCTGCTTTCTTTTCTTTTGAAATCATTGTGATTTCCTCTGTATTCTATAATTATTATTGATTGACCGCCACACATTAAGAGATGGTCGGAGCGTCCGGTCCCTGAACATGGGCTAAATTCACCTTGGTTAGTATAGCACATTGATTCTGGCGTGTAAACCTCTTTTTTACAAAGTTTCAAAATATTCCTGTCCCTTCACAGCATCCCTCTCCAGCTGTGCCTTCAGTGCCTCCAGCGAAGAAAACTTCTGTTCAGGTCTGAGGAATTTTTTGAAATCTACCTTGCAGTATTCCCCATACAGATCTTCATTGCAGTCAAACAGATATGTTTCCACACCAATAAACTTCTCGCCGCCAACAGTAGGCTTATGACCTACATTGGTAATTCCCTGATAACTTCTGTCTCTGAAATGGGATACTGTGATATAAACCCCGTTTGGAGGCATCAGTTTCTCTACCGGAGGGATCAGGTTGGTGGTCGGAAGCAGATATTTATGTCCCATTCCACGTCCATGTTCAACGATTCCTTCTACTGAGAAATCTGTTCCCATAAGGAAACGGAATTTTTCCATATTTCCTCTGTTCAGTTCTTCCCTGACAAAGGTACTACTAATCTTACGGCGTCCGTCCATTTCTTTTGGCAGGACTTCCGTATGAAATCCATATTTCTTTCCGAACTCTTTGAGCATGGCAGGAGTTCCTTTCCGCTCATAGCCAAAACGGAAATCCTCTCCAACTGCCACATAGGAAACCTGCAGATCTCCTATCAGTATTTCTTTTATAAAATTCTCTGCTTTCATGTGCCGTATTTTCTCTGTGAGCGGACATTCCAACAGTATATCCACTCCCATTTCTTCCAATATACGACATCTCTCTTCCTTTGTGAGGATTGTTCTTGAGGCAGTTCCAAGCGCAAGTACAACCGCCTGTGCACCTTCCTGTTTCTGCTCAATAATTTTCTCAACCAGTTTCTGATGTCCGCGGTGTATGCCGTCAAACTTCCCAAGTGTTACCGCACTGTGTGAAATTCTGGGAAAATCATTCTCAATCCTTAAATATTCCATCATGTCTCCTAAAACATTTTTACAGGGAAATACCTGTTTCTTTTCTCGTCCCACTGGTAAACTCCGGCAAAACCGCCTTCACTGCTGCACATACGGATCCATCCGTTTTTCTCCTGTGCATCGACCAGTGCCTGTTACAAGAGGATTTCCATTAGCCAGAAGTCTGTCCCCTTCTTTTGTACAGCATACCCTTTGGATACTCTGCAAGAATCTCCTCAATACCGAGGATTTTACTCTCTATGGCTCCTTCCTGCACTGCCTCTTCTGTCTGCGCCAGGGTAATGGCATCATCCAGTGTAAATCTGCCCACCTTTGTCCGCAAAAGACTTTCCATGGCAGCTCCACAGCCCAGCTTTTCCCCTATATCATGGCACAGAGTACGGATATAGGTTCCCTTGCTGCAGGTCACACGAAAACGCACTAGCGGAAAACTGATATCCAGAATTTCTATCTCATAAAAATGTACAGGTCTTGGTTTACGCTCCACAGTCTTGCCCTCTCTGGCAAGTTCATAGAGTTTCTTTCCATTGACCTTCAGTGCTGAATACATTGGCGGCACCTGCATATAGTCTCCCACAAAAGAACTGACCACTGTGCAAAGCTCTTCTTCTGTAACGGAAAGCTCTGTAGTCTGTGAGAGAACAGTTCCGCTCATATCCTGGGTATCCGTAACAACACCCAGACGCATCACTGCCTCATAGGTTTTCTCTTTATCTGTGATCATATCCACCAGACGGGTTGCTTTTCCCAGAGCCACCGGGAGCACTCCTTCTGCATCCGGATCAAGAGTTCCGGTATGTCCGATTTTCTTCATATGAAGGATTCCCCGAAGCTTTGCCACCACATCATGAGAAGTGAATCCTTTTTCCTTACGGATTACAATTACTCCATCCATCAGACTTCCTGCTCCTGAAACTGTTTGCAGATCTGTTCTGTCACATTGTTGATCACATCATACACAGAACCCTGAAGATCACATCCTGCTGCTCTCATATGACCGCCGCCGCCAAAATATACTGCAATCTTACTTACATCCACATTTCCGTTGGAACGCAGGGAAACTTTGAAAGACTGAGTTTCCACTTCATAGATAAACATGGCAACTTCCACTCCCGCTGTAAGACGAAGCTGACTGACGATACCATCCAGATCCTTGCCATCCACACCATAGAACTCCATGTCTCTTTTTTTAAGATATCCGATAATACATTTTCCATCCAGAAGCAGGATACTCTCAGCAAGAACACGCCCCATTACCTGATTCTGCACATAAGTTTTCTGATAGAAAGATTCATCAATGATCTTACTGAAATTGAATCCTGTCTTCATCAGTTCCCCGGCAATACGCATGGTCTCCGGTGAAGTTGAAGAGTACTGAAATACCCCTGTGTCATGAACCATTCCCGTATAGATCGGCACTGCAATGGTACGGACCACTTTCTCAGGATCAAAAAGCCCATAGAGAACTTCACAGGCAGAGCTTACCTCTCCCCTGATATGATTCACCTGTGCAAATCCAGAGTTACTGATATGATGATCAATACATGCTGTTCTTTTTGCAGTGTCAAAGTATGGACCTGCAATGGCAAGTCTGTCTCTTGCACTTACATCACAGGTAACAAAAAGGTCATACTCTTTGTCACCGTCCAACTCTGTTTTAATCTCATCCATACAGTCAATATGTCCGAAAACAGGTTTGGGATTATCCAGGTACACATCTGCCTGAATTTCCGGATAATAGGTTTTTACATATAAATATAACGCCATACAGGAACCAACGCAGTCACCATCCGGACGGATATGTCCGCCGATTCCCATTGTTTTCACACCTTCCAGTATTTCCGCAATATTTTCCATGTTCTCATCCTCTTTTAATTCTCATCCTGCTCCTCATCCTGTCTGTGGGAGTTGCTGTCTTTCTTGGTAACATCATCAATAAGCTTTGACATATTTACACCATACTCAATAGATTCGTCCAAGATAAAACGGATCTCCGGTGTATTTCTCAGGTTTAAATTACGCGCCAGCTGGCGTCTGATGTAGCCTTCTGCACTGTTCAGACCTTTGATCGTCGCTTCCTTTGCTTCTTTTTCACCCAGCACACTGATATATGCTCTGCAGGTTTTCAGATCAGGAGCCACTTCTACAGCCATGACAGAAGTCATCGGATGAATACGCGGGTCCTTGATCTCGTTGCGGATAATGGTGCTGAGTTCCTTCTGGACTTCCCCATTGATCCGGGTATTCTTAATACTGTTTTTTCTCATTTTAAGTTTTACTCCTATATATCCGGCAATTCTGTCAAATACTGTGAGCAATCCGGATCATCGACTATCCTGATCACATTATTTTCTGAATTACCACAATCAAGTCAAGGTGCGCACCACACTGTACCTGACACTATGAATCGCGCACCCTACCTTTATAAACCATTACTATCTCGGTACTTCTACCATGATATAAGCTTCTACTTTATCTTCCTCTTTCACATCGTTAAATCCGTCAAATACAAGGCCACATTCGTATCCTGCCTTAACTTCCTTAACATCGTCTTTGAATCTCTTCAGGGATGCAAGCTCACCTTCAAATATCTGCTCGCCTTCTCTGGAAATACGAACCTTGCAGTTTCTCTGGAAGATACCATCCAGAATATAGCTTCCTGCAATCGTACCAATACCGGATGCCTTGAACAGCTGACGCACTTCCGCATGACCGATAACTTTCTCCTCAAATATAGGATCAAGCATACCCTTCATGGCAGCTTCTACATCTTCGATTGCCTGATAAATAACTCTATACAGACGAAGATCTACACCTTCCTGCTCAGCAAGCTGTTTTGCGGTTGCATCCGGACGGACATTAAAGCCGATAATGATCGCATTTGATGTAGCCGCAAGACTTACGTCAGACTCATTGATCGCACCAACACCGCCATGGATCACCTTTACAACCACTTCTTCGTTGGAAAGTTTGGTCAGACTCTGTTTTACAGCTTCCACAGATCCCTGTACATCTGCTTTGACAATGAGCGGAAGTTCCTTCAGATCGCTTGCCTGAATCTGATCAAAGAGATTATCCAGAGATAATTTGCCCTTAGTCTCCTCAAGAAGACGGTTCTTGTTCTCAGATACAAATGCACCTGCAAAGTTCTTGGCTTCCTTATCACTGTCAAATGCAAGAAGAATTTCACCTGCATTCGGCACATCACCAAGTCCCAGGATTTCTACAGGAGTAGAAGGACCTGCTTCTTTAATCCTGCGTCCCTTATCATCCATCATGGCACGAACCTTACCATTGCATGCTCCTGCTGCAATAAAGTCTCCCACATGAAGAGTACCTTTCTGGACAAGGATCGTGGCAACCGGACCTTTACCTTTATCAAGCTGAGCCTCGATTACAAGACCTCTTGCGGAACGGTTCGGATTTGCCTTTAATTCACATACCTCGGCTGTAAGAAGGATCATCTCAAGAAGAGTATCGATTCCCTCTCCTGTATGTGCGGATACAGGAACAAAAATCGTACTTCCGCCCCAGTCTTCCGGGATCAGTTCATATTCAGAAAGTTCCTGTTTTACACGCTCAATATTAGCACTTGGCTTATCAATCTTGTTGATTGCAACTATGATCTCAACGCCTGCCGCCTTCGCATGGCTGATAGCCTCTACTGTCTGAGGCATCACACCATCATCAGCTGCTACAACCAGAACTGCGATATCTGTGGAGTTGGCACCACGCATACGCATAGCTGTGAAAGCTTCATGTCCAGGTGTATCCAGGAATGTGATCTTCTGTCCGCCAACCTCTACTACAGAAGCACCGATGTGCTGTGTGATACCGCCGGCTTCTCCACGTGTTACATTTGTCTTACGGATTGCATCCAGAAGAGATGTTTTACCATGGTCAACGTGCCCCATAACACAGACTACAGGTGGTCTTGAAACCATATCTTTTTCGTCTTCTTCATCCTCTTTGAGGAGTTCTTCGATAACGTCTACCTTCTCTTCCGGTTCTGCGATGATATCATATTCCAGAGCAATCTCCTGAGCTTTCTCAAAATCGATCTCATGGTTTACGGTAACCATCATACCCTGCATAAAGAGCTTCTTCACAATTACTGACGGCTGCATTTTCATAGCTTCTGCCAGTTCGCGGATCGTCATCTTCTCCGGAAGTGTGATTTCCTTAACCTCAGGTTTCTTCTCTTCCTGTTTTGGCTGCGGAGCCGGTTTCTGCAGAGCTTTCGGGATTCTGGAATTCTTATTGAATCCACCCTGATTTGGTCTGCGTCCGCCACTCTGTGTCTTATCAAAATCTTTTTTTCTTGTTTTTTGTTCTTCTCTGTCTCTTTCTCTCTTGCTGTCTTTTGGAAGTCTTTGTCAGTTCCGGTGCAAATGCCATATCGTCATTCTTTCTTGTATTCTGGCGCTGTCCCTGACGTCCCTGACTGCCGCCGAAGCGTCCGTCACGTCCTTCACTTCTGTTTCCGTCCGGACGACCCTGGCCATTGCCCTGCGGTCTTCCTCCCTGACGGTTTCCATCTCCCTGTGGTCTTCCCTGTCCGAAACGTCCTCCCTGACGATTTCCATCGCCCTGGAATCTTCCGCCCGGACGGCCCTGACCATCGCCCTGGGATCTTCCCTGTCCGAAACGTCCTCCCTGGCGGTTATCTCCCTGGATCTTCCCTCGCCCTGAGGTCTTCCCTGACGGTTTCCTTCGCCCTGGTTTCTTCCCTGGCCAAAACGTCCTCCCTGGGATCTTCCTTCACCCTGAGGTCTTCCCTGACGGTTCTGTCCGTCCGGTCTTCTGTTGCCTGTACCTGGGCGGTCATTATTATTTCTTCTTGGTCTGTCACCGTCTGTTCTTGAACTGTCGGAATTTCTTCCTTCTGCATTTCTTGGTGAACCTGTTCTCTCGCCTTCAGCTTTCACAGGTTTCTTTCTTGTTTTTCCTCCGTCACTTGCATTCTGTGCATGAAAAACGCGGATAATATTTTTTTTCTTTTTAGGTGTTTCAGTTTTATCTCCTTCTGATTTTGCTGTTACAACCTTTTCTTCTGTCTTGGGAGTCTCCAATTTCGCAATATGCTCCTTTCCCCTGTTATTATTGTCTTTTCTGAATCTATTCTTTACTTCCGAAACCGCAGGCTCATCCACCATACTCATATGGCTTCTCACATCAACGCCTTTTGATTTCAGAAACTCGATTACTTCTCTGTTCTGTCGTCCAAGCTCTCTGGCCAGCTCATGTACTCTTAATTTTGACAATCGCTATACCTCCTTCATGATTGCTTTCGCAAAGTTCTCATCCTGGACAGCCAGACAGGCGCGGTACTCCTTTCCCATTGCTCTGCCTAAGCTCTCTTTATCTGAGAAGAAGAAAATCGGAACTTCATAAAAACTGCACATATTCCTGAATTTCTTCTTTGTATTCTCGGAGGCATCCTCAGCAACGATCACAAGCAGTCCTTTTCCGGTCTTTACAGATTTCTCTGTGGAAAATTCTCCGCTTACGGTCTTGCCTGCTTTGGTAGCCAGCCCTATCAGCGACAGTACTCTGTTATTTTTCAATATCTTCCAGCTCCTTCTTAAGTCGTTCGTATACCTCATCCGGAACCGCAGTTTTCAGTGAACGCTCAAGTCCATGATTTTTAATCGCTTTATCCAGACATTCTCTGGAAAGACACAGATATGCGCCTCTGCCGTTTTTCTTACCGGTAGTATCAAGCACGATCTCATCTTCTGTAGTCTTAAGAACTCTGAGCATCTCTTTCTTGCTTTTCATTTCCCTGCAGCCGGTACACTGGCGCATGGGAATCTTATTCTTCGTCTTCATTCTCTCCTGCTTCCTGAGCCTGTGGCTCTTCTTCTACAGGAACTTCCTCTGAAACTTCTTCTGCTTCGGTTTCTTCTGTCAGGGAATCTTCTGCTGAAGTTTCCTCTGCTGAAGTTTCCTCTGCTGATGCCTCAGCTGCATCTTCTGCAGTCTCGTCATCATCATAATCATAGAAATCACCGGCTTCTTTTGCCTGAGTCTCACTCTTGATGTCAATCTTAAATCCTGTAAGTCTTGCAGCAAGACGTGCATTCTGACCTTCTTTACCGATTGCAAGGGACAGCTGATAATCAGGAACAACTACCAGAGCTGTCTTCTCATCAGGATCTGCCATAACTGCGATAACCTTTGCAGGGCTCAATGCATTCTCGATCAGGATTGCAGGATTCTCATCCCAGTTGATGATATCGATCTTCTCACCGCGAAGTTCCTCAACTACTGCATTGACACGTGCGCCGTTCATACCTACGCATGCACCAACTGCATCTACATCCGGATCGTTGCTCCATACAGCGATCTTTGTACGGGAACCGGCCTCACGTGCGATGCTCTTGATCTCAACAGTTCCGTCTTTTACTTCTGCAACTTCTGACTCAAAGAGACGTTTCACAAGTCCCGGATGAGTTCTGGATACCAGAATACGAGGTCCCTTCGGGGTATCCTTGACTTCAAGAATATACACCTTTATTCTCTCTGTCGGCTGGAAGGTTTCCCCTTTCACCTGTTCATTCTCACTTAATACTGCATCTGCCTTACCAAGATTGATGCTTACATTCTTGCCCATCACACGCTGTACAATACCGGTTACTACTTCTTTTTCTTTTCCATAGTATTCATCATACAGCACTTTACGTTCTTCCTCACGGATTTTCTGCAAGATAACGTTCTTTGCATTCTGTGTCGCAATACGTCCGAATTCCTTAGACTGGATCGGAACCTGTATCATGCCTCCGATCTCAGCTCTTGATGTGATCTTCAAAGCATCTGCCAGAGAAATCTCCATTGCAGGATCCTCTACGTATTCTACGATACTTCTGTCTGCATACACTGAAAAATCGCAGGTTTCCGGATTAATAGTTACATGTACATTGTCAGCTTTTCCAAAATGGTTTTTGCAGGCCTGGATCAGAGACTGCTCAATTGCCTCAAGCAAAGTATCTTTGCTGATACTCTTTTCCTTTTCAAGGATATCCAGTGCCTCCTTTAACTCTCTGCTCATTTTTTTCTTATCCTCCCGAATTAACTAAAACTCTATTGCGAGGCGTATCAGGGCTGTGTCTTTCTTATCAAAAACACGCTCGGTTCCATCCTCATCGATTGTCACACTGTTACTATCATATGCGGTCAAAATCCCGCAGAACTCTTTTTGCTTCTCGATTGGCCGATAGGTACGGATTTCCACCAGTTTTCCCATGTTTCTCTCAAAGTCTTTGTCTTTCTTCAGCGGTCTGTCCAGTCCCGGTGAACTGATCTCCATGATATAACTGTCTTCAATAAAATCATTCTCATCCAGTTTGTCACTGAATGCTCTGCTGACTGTCTCGCAGTCATTTACTGTAATTCCGCCTGGTTTGTCAATGTATCCTCTCAGATACCAGTTTCCTGCTTCCTTTACATATTCTACATCAACCAGTTCAAAGCCGTTAAGTTCTACGATCGGTGCCAGAAGTTCCTCTGCGCGCTTTTCATACTCTTCCCGTCTGCTCATTTTCCCACCTGCCTTTCCATGCAACAAATAAGAGTGGCTCACGCCCACTCCTTTGTCAACAAGTTCTAATTTAGATGTATTGTAACACCAATTTCCGGCAATTGCAAGGCTTTTCCTGCAAAAACCTTGATTTTAGCGGATTTGTTGGTTTTATATACGTGGTTTTGTTCCTTTACTGTCCCGTTTGGACAGTTTTATCCTGTTGAGAACATAGGGTTTATCATGATAAGTAATGGTATATTCCTGGCGGCTTTCCAGAAGATATGCATGATCCAGCTTATCTCCTTCTGCCAGTTTCATTCCACGCACCCCGATAGATGTTTTCTTCATAGCAGAAATATCCTGTTTCTGAAATCTTAAGAAATATCCGCCTTCACTCTGGAATACCACCTGTTCCATTTCATCCGCAGAACCCACAAAAATCAGAGAATCCTCTTCAGCAAGTTTCGTAGACACGATCGTTCTCTTCGCCACATCAAACTCTGCACCACTCACCAGCTTGCACATGGATGCAGCAGTGACAAACAGAAGTGTATTTTCTTTTACAGATGCCAGTGGTGCTACATAGAGCATACGTTCCTGTGCACTGTCATAATTGCTCAGATTATCTGCCGGTGTCCCCTTATCCCTGAAACGAACCAGCGGAATATCTGCCACCTTGATACTGTGCATCTTTCCATTATCTGTAAAGATACAGATCTTATCTGTATTCATACAGTTAAACACATATTTGTTCTCTGCATTGGCAGCTTCTTTATTTCTCTCATATGCAGACTTATCAATGGTCCGCATATATCCGAAGCGGTCCATAAGGAATGTGACTTCCATTTCTTCCATCTTCTTTTCCTCATAGACAACTTCTTCTGCATTCTCGATCACTGTGCGGCGTTTCGTACCGTATTCTTTCTTGATCTGATCCAGTTCTTTCATGATCACTTCTGCCATGGAATCATAATTATTCAGGATATCTTCATAAATGGCAATGTTCTTCATTGTTTCTGCATAGTCTGCCTGAAGTGCCTCGATCTCCAGACCAATCAGTTTGTACAGACGCATATCCAGGATCGCAGCTGCCTGTTTCTCTGAGAAATGCAGCTTCTGCGCAGCTTTCTCGCTTGATTTGCTCTTGAACCTGATTCCTTCTGTCACACCGTCAACCAGGCATTTCTTTACCTGTTCTCTGTTCTTGCTTCCTCGCAGGATCTCGATGATCAGGTCGATCACATCACATGCCTTGATCAGACCTTCCTGGATTTCTTTCTTCTCCTGCTCCTTATTCAGAAGTGTGGTGTACTTTCTGGTCGTGACATCGAATACGAAATCTACGTGATGCTCGATCACCTGCTTCAGACTCAGAGTCTCCGGTCTGCCATCCGCAACTGCCAGCATATTCACGCCAAAAGTATCTTCCAGCTTTGTCTTCTTGTAGAGCATATTGGTAAGATTCTCTACATCTGCGTCACGCTTCAGGTCAAGAACAATACGGATTCCCTCTTTGGAAGACTGATTGGAAATATCCACGATATCTGTTGTCTTCTTGTTTTCCACAAGAGACGCAATATCATTCAGGAATTTTCCGATATTTGCACCGATCATTGTGTAAGGAATCTCTGTGATCACAAGCTGCTGTCTGCCGCCTTTGAGCTTCACTGTCTCCACTTTACCTCTGACACGGAGCTTCCCTGTTCCTGTCTCGTAAATCCTGAGCAGGTCATCTTTATTTACTACCAGACCACCTGTCGGGAAATCCGGTCCCTTGAGATAGCGCATCAGCCTTTGACACTGATGTCGTTATTCTTCATATATGCTTTTACAGCATCTACCACTTCACCCAGATTGTGCGGTGGAATACTGGTTGCCATACCGACCGCAATACCGTCTGCTCCGTTTACCAGCAGATTCGGGATTCTGACAGGAAGTACCACGTTCCTTCTCTGTCTCGTCAAAGTTCGGCATAAAATCTACTACATTCTTATCCAGATCTTCGAGGAAGACATCCTGTGTCAGTTTCTCCAGTCTGGCTTCTGTATATCGCATGGCCGCTGCACCGTCGCCCTCGATGGAACCGAAGTTTCCATGTCCGTCAACCAGTGTTTTACCTTTCTTAAAATCCTGAGCCATTACCACAAGTGCTTCGTAGATCGAACTGTCACCATGGGGGTGATATTTACCCATGGTATCACCTACGATACGGGCACATTTTCTGTATGGTCTGTCATAACGGATACCCAGTTCATACATATCATACAGGGTTCTTCTCTGTACAGGCTTCAATCCGTCACGCACATCCGGCAGGGCTCTGGAGATAATAACACTCATGGCATAATCTATATAGGATTTCTGCATGACCTCCGCATAGTCGGTGGGAATCACATTCTCCTGTTTTGTTTCCATTTAATTTCTTTCCTCCATCTCAGACACATATCCATGTATCTGTCTTAATTTCCACATAACACTCCGGCGAAATCAGATATCCAGCTCTGCATCCTGTGCATGCTCATAGATAAATTTCTTTCTCGGCGGGACATCGCTTCCCATCAGAATCTCTGTCACACTTGATGCAAGTCTCGCATCCTCAATCTCCACCCGCTTCATCATTCTTGTCTCCGGATTCAGAGTCGTCTCCCAGAGCTGCTCCGCATCCATCTCGCCCAGACCTTTATATCTCTGAAGAGTAAAGCTTCCCGGCTTATGGGCACGTCTGTATCTCTCCAGTGCCTTATCATCGTACAGGTATTCCTCCTGCCCCTTCTTAGGCATGACTTTATATAATGGCGGCATGGCAATATACACATGTCCCTCAGTGATCAGATCCGGCATGAAACGATAGAATAAAGTCAGGAGCAGTGTGGAAATATGCGCCCCATCCACATCGGCATCAGCATGATCACAATCTTGTCGTAACGAAGCTTCGTAATATCAAAGTCATTTCCGTATCCTTCGGAGAATCCACATCCAAATGCATTGATCATGGTCTTGATCTCCGCATTGGCAAGCACTTTATCAATGGTTGCTTTCTCCACATTCAAGATCTTGCCTCTGATAGGAAGGATTGCCTGATAATTACGGTTACGGGCAGTCTTTGCGGAACCTCCCGCAGAATCTCCCTCTACGATAAAGATCTCACACTGGGACGGATCCTTTTTCTCACAGTTTGCCAGCTTTCCGTTAGAGTCAAAGGAATATTTCTGCTTTGTCAGAAGATTGGTCCTTGGCTCTCTCCTCTGTCTTGCGGATTTTGGCAGCTTTCTCCGCGCAGGAAAGGATTGTCTTAAGAGTCTCCAGATTTCTGTCAAAATAGAGTACCATCTGCTCTCCTACAACCTTTCCGGTTGCGCGTGATGCATCCTGATTATCCAGCTTTGTCTTGGTCTGTCCCTCGAAACGCGGTTCCGGATGCTTGATGGAAACAACTGCTGTCATTCCGTTACGGATATCTGCACCTGTGAAGTTCGGATCCTTGTCTTTAAGAACGCCAATCTCTCTCGCATAAGTATTCATGACTGTGGTAAATGTAGTCTTAAATCCAGTCAGATGAGTACCGCCCTCTGCATTGTAAATGTTATTACAGAAGCCCAGTACATTCTCACGAAATTCATTGGTAAACTGGAATGCCACCTCTACCTGAATGCCGTCTGCTTCCCCTTTCAGGTAAACCGGATCATGCAGGACTTCCGCGCTGTGGTTCAGATCCTTGATAAATCCAATGATACCGTCCGGCTCATGATAGGTAATATCCTCGACCTCTGCACCTCTTTTATCCTCAAAGCGAATAGTCAGTTCCGGATTCAGATATGCAGTCTCATGAAGTCTGCTCTTTACTTCTGTTGCAGAAAATCTTGTCTTTTCAAAAATCTCCGGGTCAGGGAGGAAATTGATACTTGTTCCGGTCTGTCTGGTCTTACCCAGCTTCGGCAGCAGCCCTTCCTCAAGTTCAATGGTCGGAATTCCCCGTTCATAGTGATCATGATGCACATATCCGTCACGACTGATCTTAATGTCCAGATATGTAGACAGGGCATTCACAACCGAAGAGCCTACTCCATGAAGTCCTCCGCTGGTCTTATAGGCAGAATTATCAAATTTACCGCCTGCATGAAGAGTTGTAAATACAAGTCTCTCTGCCGACACTCCTTTCTCATGCATATCTACCGGGATTCCTCTTCCATTATCCGTAACCGTACAGGAACCATCCTTCTCCAGAATCACATGGATCAGACTGCAGTATCCTGCCAGATGTTCATCTACTGCGTTATCTACGATCTCATAAATGAGATGATTTAATCCTTTTCGTGAAACACTTCCGATGTACATTCCCGGGCGCTTACGAACCGCCTCCAGGCCTTCCAGGACAGAGATGCTCCCTGCATCATAGGTGTTTTTCTTTGCCATGTCTGTTACATTTCCTTTCTTTCTATATATCAACATCAACCAGATTGCTTACTGCAAATCAGGAAATAATTTTTACGTCGCAAACGTTTGTTCGTATTATAACTGAAATTTTATTTTTTTTCAAGCCTAAACATTCCTTGTCAATGGAATAAAATACAAAAAATAATCAGAACCGAAATTCTGATCCTTTTCTGACTGTAAGCCTGTTCTGTTATAATTTGAGTGCATTATCTTATCATTGGTTTCATGCTGTCAACTGTTCATTGCCGCAAGGCTGTTTGCATTATCTTACAGTAGAATATCTGTAAGAAGTTAACTTATAGAGAAGGATAGGTCA
>ENA-OQCF01000132-OQCF01000132.1-human-gut-metagenome-genome-assembly--contig:-NODE-132-length-27197-cov-30.186812_pt1 | contig 27197 bp, 21 predicted proteins | sample MGYA00242756_ERZ504573 | MGnify/ENA primary metagenome ERZ504573 (study PRJEB26092, sample SAMD00036240) | human gut metagenome | host: Homo sapiens | study: EMG produced TPA metagenomics assembly of... | reverse complement strand
CGCGGCCGAGGTTCCGGCGTTCGCGCCGCTCTACGCCGTGTACGCGCCGGTCAAGCGCGAGCCCGCCACCGCCACGCTCATCCCGTACTTCGCCTGGGCCAACCGCGGCGAAAACGAAATGACCGTCTGGCTGCGCGGCTGATATTTGCTCTCGGCTACTCTGGTAGCATGGGCATCACGACATGTCGGCTCGAAGGCCGGTGGACTTTTACTCGGTCGGGCAGTTTGTGTCCGGACCGGGCTGGCGCCATCTGCGGCGCACCATCGACACCTTCGAGCTGATGTTCGTGCGTCGGGGCGTCCTGCCGATGCGGGTGGGGGAGCAGACCCTGCATATCGAGCCGGCCAAATCGCACTCTTGCCGCCGAATGTGGAGCATGCGGGCGCCGACATCATCACGTCTGACGTGGACTTCTACTGGATGCATTTCAAATTGCCGGATGCGCGCATGCTCCCCGATGACGCGGGTCTGCCGCAGGACGACCATTGCCTGTTGCTGCCCGATGAACGCACCCTGCCCGACCCCGACCGGCTGGCGGTGATGTGTGGGCAGCTCATCGACATCTATGCGCGATTCGGCCCGTATTCCAACGCTTACTGCGATTACTTCGCCACCGGCCTGCTGCTGGAGGTCAGCGCGCAGGAGCGGCTGAAGGCGGACTTTGCCGCCCATCGTACGCTTGCCGGCTACCGGGGCGACGGCAAGCCCATCACCAGTGCCGACCGCGTCCGGCAGCAACAGGAATGGGCCATGCATGTCGATTCGGCCGGTGCCGCTGGCGATTCGTCCGGCCTGGCGCCGATGCTGGCCATCCGCTCGTGGATTATGGCCAATGCCTTCGACGACATCACCGTGGCCAAAGTGGCCGCGCGCTTCCACTATTCACCCAGCTATCTGACCGCGATGTACCGGCGCGTGTTCGGCGTGGGTGTGGCCGAGCAGATCATCGAATATCGCATCGACCGTGCGCGCGAACTGCTGAGTTCTACCGCTTCCAGCGTGGCGGATATTGCGCGAGAAGTGGGCTACGCCGATCCCAAGTACTTCATGCGCGTCTTCAAGCGCCGCACTGGCCTGACCCCCGGCCAATACCGCGACGCTTTCCCCGCCCGCCTCTACAACACCGTGTGATTAGGGAAGGTCATGGTCCTAACCCTAGGAAAAGTGCGCATGGGCGCCACTACCACGTGGGAGCGCTGGGAACGGTTTGACGCATGCCGAAACCTCGCACGTCACGCCGCACGGCACTTGGGCAGTGGGCGCGGCAGTCGGGAATCGCCGCCCTATTTCGGCGTTTCAGCGTTACCTGTTTGCCGAACCGACAGTGGACTCGCGCGGAACCAGTGTGTATCCAATGGTGGCGCGCGTGGCCGGCATGCCAGCGGATTCGTCGGACCTGCCGTCGCCCTGGTCGCGCTGCTCCACGCGGCGGGTGATCATATCAAGCGCGAATTGGGCGAGCTGATCGAGATCCACTTGGACGGTGCTCAGCGTCGGTGTGGTGTACGAGCCGGCCGTGGCGCCGTCGAAGCCGATGACTCTCACATCGTCGGGCACGCGGATGCCGTAGTCGGCAAGGCCTCGGATTACTCCGAATGCGGCATAGTCGTTAATGCAGAAGATGCCATCGATGGCCGGGGTGCTTCCCGTTGCCCGCGTGGTGCCCGGGGAACGGGACTCAGCAGTGTCATCAGCCGATTGCGCACGAGCCTCGAGCATCGCCTCGGCGATGGCATGACCGGCTTCGATGCCGCTGTCGCTACCGTAACCAATGAAGTTCGTCGATTCGTCATACGGCAGCCCGGCGTCAAGCAGTGCGCCGCTGGCCCCGCGTAGACGCAAACCGCTGGAACTCTCCACGTGCGCCAGTTCGGTTCGTGGCGAATACCCGTCGCCGACAATGGCGATGCGGTGGCATCCGCATTCGATGAGATGCTGCACTGCCGCCCGCGCGCCGTCTTCGTTCGGGAAATTCACTGTATCGAACGTGGGCGTTTCCTCGCAGGCGTCAATCAGAACCAGCGGTCGGCCGTGGTTGATCGCGGAAAGCGGCACACCGGCATTCAGGCCCGAAGCGTGGATAATCTCGCCGTCGAACAACTGCCCGGAGAACGGGTTGTTGGCCAGCGCGTGTTTGGCGGCATCCGGAGAGTACCGGGTTTGCTCCACGAACGGCGTCAGCCGCGCGCGGTGGTTTCGGTGACGAGCGATTCGACGAGTTTGGAGTAGAACGGCGAATCGAATTCGTTGACGATGATGTGGATGATGTTGCTGCGGCCGGACTTCAGCATGCTGGCCGTCAGATTGATGCGGTAATCGAGCTTTTCGGCCACCGCCAGCACCTTGGCGCGCGTGGAATCCTTAACACCCGGCTTGCCGTGCAGCGCATTCGAGGCGGTCATGGGGGAGACCCCGGCGGCTTTCGCTACGTCGCGCAATGTTGGTTTGCCGCTCGGCATAACGTCACCTCATGTTTCGCCTGTGATGGGCATTGGATCATGCCCGTAATGCTTCCAATGGTTGTAACGGTATTCACAACATCGTGTTTTGGCAAATGGTGGCTGTGTGCCGGAATCGCTGAAAATGCTGCGCTTAGGCGATGACGCGCCGAGCGTAACATGCGCTTGCTTGATATCGTTCCGGTGGAAGAATATGTAACGGTACATACGTCGGTGTGCCAAGAGGCCATGAAGTTCGTCGTACGTTGGGATGGGACTCTCCGGGGGAGTGGCGTCACTCTTCACCTATCCGTACGTGCGCGATGCCGATTGGTTTGCGGCTGGCGTACCGCCGTATGGCAACTTATACGAATATCAACGAAAGCAGGATACGATGACGGATCTTCCGCAGAGCCTTCCTCAGGCATGGCGTCCGCCGATGGGCTGGAACAGCTGGGATTCGTACGGCACGACTCTCACCGAAGACGAGCTGCTGGCCAACGCGCGGTTCATGGCTGAACACCTGAAAAGCGCCGGCTGGGATACGCTGGTCATCGACATCGACTGGTACGACCCGACCGCCCGCGCACATGGTTACAACGACAACGCGCCGCTGATTCTCGACGAATACGGCCGTCAGCTGCCTGACCCGGTGCGTTTCCCGAGTGCTGCCGGCGGCAAGGGATTCGGCCCGCTCGCCGCCGCCGTCCACGAACTGGGCTTGAAGCTTGGCATGCACATGATGCGCGGCATCCCGCGTATCGCCGTGGACAAGAACCTGCCCGTATACGGCACCAACTACACCGCCAAGGACGTGGCCGACCTCGACCACGTGTGCAAGTGGAATCCGGACAACTACGGCCTGAACCAATCCCACCCGGGCGCGCAGGCCTGGTATGACGCGCAGCTCGACCTGTTCGCCTCCTGGGGCCTCGACTTCCTCAAGGTCGACGACATGCAGACCCCGTTCCACTCCGACGAAATCGCCGCCTATCATCGCGCCATCGCCAAAGCCGAAGCCAAATACGGCCGTTCGATTGACCTGTCTCTCTCGCCCGGCGGCTGGGTGGCGACGAGCTACGTCGACTTCCTGCGCGAGAACGCCCAAATGTGGCGTATTTCCGACGATCTGTGGGACCGTTGGGAAGACATCTACCAGCAGTTCGCCCGCCTGGCCCGCTGGGCGCCGTTCCAGACCACCGGCCACTGGGCCGACGCCGACATGGTGCCGTTCGGGCACATAGGCCTGCGCGCCGAACGCGGCGACGACCGCCAATCCCGCCTTACGCTGGACGAGCAGAAGACACTGCTGGCCCTATGGTGCATGGGGCGTAGCCCGCTTATGGTCGGCGGCGATCTGCCCACCAGCAACAGCGACGCCATCGCGCTGCTGCAGAATCCCGCGTTGCGTGAGGTGCTTGCCGGCTCCACCAATAACCGCGAGACCGTGCGCGAACGGATTTTTGGCAAATGGTGGGATGAGAGCACCTACCGTGGCGAGTTCATCGTCTGGTCCGCCGACGCAGCCGATTGGGCCGATGGCACACGTTCCGCGCATCACGGCGGCCATTACGCCGCGCTGTTCTGGACCGGCAGCGACACATACGAGATCGGCCGCAACATCCAGCTCCAATCCATCGTGGGGCTTGACGCCCGCAATGACGATTGGACACTCGCCGATCTGTATGCCGACGCGCCGGGCGAGCCCGCCGACGTGCGTCTTGAAGGCGTGGGTGCCGACCGCGTCATCACCGGCACGATTCCGCCGCACGGCGTGCTCTGGGTGGCCCTGGACCGACGCTGAAACCGAACCTGCCTCCGCCAACCAACCTCCTGAACCGACCGCCCGAATCGTATGGAGAAACCTGCCATGAATGCGAACATCGCAAACGAACAATCCCCGGTAGCTGTTCCGCCCGCAAGTTGGTTCCTACGTGCGTTCGCTGGCGTTCTGACCTGTAGGTGGACTGTCTCTGTCTTCGCCTTGCTTGCGTTTTGTACGTTTTATCTGTTTCGTGAGTTTCGTGCGTTCTGCGGATTTCACGCGTTTCGCGCAGTGCCGCACGCTGATCACCATTCAGCGTGCGGCACTTTTGCATATCTCACGTGTTGCGGGAGATGCCGATTCCGTCGCACAATACGTAAAACGTGAATGAACCACTCACTATGCTGGGTTGTTTGAGCGTGATATGACATGCGCCACTTTCCCGGGAATGCGTTGCGAATTGGACCTGTTCGGAGGTGTGCAGCGACGCATTCCGGGGAATGTTGCGCTTAGAGAGCCGCGTATCGTTGCTAATGCGGGGAACACGCAGAGTTGCGGGCCGTTGCGATTAGACGCAGGTCGCCTAGACTAGTACGCGTTTGCGAAAGTCGAACGTGCTTCGACCGATGAAGGAGAGCTCCGGTCATGCGGCCAATGACAGGCGCAGTGCGAAGCACGGCTGATCGTGAATCGCGGCGGCAGCGATTGCCGCGTGCGGCGCAGGAGCATGCCGCACCATACCACAAGCAAACAATCCCCAAGAAACGGTGATCTCCTCACATGTACGTCGATCCGGGAATCAATACCAGCGCAAGCAATCTCAAATGGGTGCTGCCATACTGCAAACCAGACCTGCCCCGCGTGGTAGGCGCGCTTCTACTGTTCATCGCAAATAACACGATGGCCCTGACCATTCCGATTCTGTCCGGTATCATCGTGGACCGCGTCATCGTCGGCGGACATGCCGACGAACTGCCACGTCTGTGTGGACTGATGATCCTCATGACCATCATCCGCGTGGGCGCGCGATACGGCTACCAGATGTGGATGGAGCGTTTCGGCCAGAACTCGGTCTACCGCCTCGTCTCCGACGAATACGAGAAGCTGCACGAGCTCGACTTCACGTATTTCAACCACACACGCACCGGCGACATCATGAGCCGCCTGACCTCCGACACCGACGCGATCCGCCACTGCCTGAGTTGGGTGAGCTATCAGATTGCCGACTGCGTGGTCATGTTCGTGGGCGCCCTGTGCGTGATGTTCGCCATCGATTGGCGACTCGCGCTCGTCCTGGCCTGCGTCACGCCGTTCATTTTTGTGCTCACGCGCGGCCTGTCCACGCACGCCCACCCGCTGTTCTTCGCCATCCGCAACTCGCTGGCCTCCCTCAACTCCATGGTCGAAGAGAACATCGAGGGCAACCGTGTGGTCAAGGCATTCGTGCGCGAACCGTACGAGACCGAAAAGTTCGACGAGCACAACGACGATTACATGCAGTGCAACATGGCCTTGGCCTACAACTCGCGCAAGTACATGCCCTGGCTGGACGGCCTCGGCTTCTCGCTGCAGCTCATCACCCTCGGCCTCGGCGGCTTTCTGGTCATCAAGGGCTACATGACCCTCGGCAATCTGGTGAGTTTCAACTCCTTCCTGTGGATGATCGACGGCCCGGTGCGCCAGTCCGGCTGGCTGATCAACGACTGGCAGCGATTCAACGCCAGCTGCATCAAAATCCGCAAGCTGCTCACCGAACAGCCGCGCATCGTGGAGAAGCCCGACGCGGTCGAAGCCGTCAAGCAGGCGGTCACGATCGTCGAGCAAGTCAAGCACGATGATGAGGCTACCGGGGCTACCGGAGCGCCCGTGGCTTCCGGAACATCCGGTGCCCAGCAGTCCACCGAACGCAAGTCCTGCCCGCTGCACATCAAGGGCGACATCCGCTTCGACCACGTCAGCTTCGCCTTCCCGGACGACCCGGAGACCCCGATCCTCAAGGACCTCGACTTCACCGTGCCCGCCGGCTCCAAGCTCGGCATCCTCGGCGAAACCGGCGCGGGCAAGTCCACGCTCGTCAGCCTCATCTCCCGCTTCTACGACCCGACCGTTGGCCATGTGCTCATCGACGGCATCGACGCACGCGACTGGCCGCTGGCCACCTTGCGCTCGCAGGTGTGCATCGTGGCGCAGGATACCTTCCTGTTCTCCGACACCATCGGCGGCAACATCGGTTTTGGTGCCAGCGGTGATAGCGACGACCGATATATCCAGAAAATGGCCCAGATCGCCGGCGCGGACAATTTCATCAGGTCGATGCCACAGGGTTATGACACCGTCGTGGGCGAACGCGGCGTGGGCCTGTCCGGCGGACAGAAGCAGCGCCTGTCGCTGGCCCGCGCGCTCGCGGACAATCCGTCGATCCTGATTATGGACGATACGACCTCGGCCGTCGATATGGAGACCGAGGCGGAGATCCAGAAGCACCTCAAGGAGATGGACGGCGGCAAGACCATCGTCGCCATCGCCCACCGCATCTCGTCGGTCAAGGATTCCGACCTGATTCTGGTGCTCGAGCACGGACGTATCGTCGAACGCGGCACCCACGCCGAACTCGTGGCCGCACACGGCCGCTACTGGGACATCTACCACAAGCAGCTCGGACTCCAGTCCGGCGTCGCACAAGGTTTTTAGAAGAGGACTTATGGCACAACGCAATACATACCGCGAGGATGAGGAACTCGAGGAGCAGATCAACTTCCGGGACATCCTGCGCGTCGGCAAATATCTCAAACCGTATATGGCACAGGTGGCGCGCATTCTCGTCGTCGTCATCTCGATGAGCTGCATCGCCGTCGCCGTGCCGTACCTGACCAAGATCATGATCGACGAGGCGATCCCGAACAAGGACCTCGGCAAGCTCGGCATCCTCGCCGTGATCCTCGCCGCGCTGATCGTGCTGTACGAGTTCGGGCTGCGCTACCGCACGGTGGCGATCACGCGCGTCGGCCAGCTCATGCTCAAGGACATGCGCCGCGATATCTTCACGCATATCCAGACGCTGCCCTTCAGCTACTTCGATTCGCGCCCGCACGGCAAGATCCTGATCCGCGTGGTCAACTATGTGAACACGCTTTCGGACACGCTGAGCTCCGGTCTGATCAACGTGATCTCCGACGTGTTCACCTTCGTGATCACGCTGATCGTGATGTTCGTGATCGACTGGCAGCTGGCCCTGTGGAGCCTGATCCTGTTCCCGGTGCTCATCATCTGGGTGCGCGTGCTGCAGATCTTCCAGCGGCGCGCCTTCCAGAAGCTCTCCAACAAGCAGAGCAACCTGAACGCCTACATCCACGAGTCGATCGCCGGCGTGAAGACCACGCAGACCTTCGCACAGGAGCAGGCCCAGTTCAGGACCTTCCAGGAACAGCAGGGCGAGGTGCGTTCCGCGTGGATGCACGCCGTGCACATCCAGTTCCTCATGTGGCCGGGCGTGCAGACCATCTCCGTGATGACCATCTCGTTCATCTACTTCGTCGGCGTGATGGGCTTCGGGGGCGTGAACGTGACCACCGGCGTGCTCATCGCGTTCGTCGGCTACGCGAACAACTTCTGGAATCCGGTGATCAACATCGGCAACTTCTACAACCAGCTCATCACCTGCTCGGCGTACCTCGAGCGCATCTTCGAGACGCTCGACGTCACGCCGGAGATCCGCAACAAGCCCGACGCGGCGGACCTGCCGCAGATCCGTGGGCGCGTCGACTTCAACGACGTGGTGTTCCGCTACGAGAAGGACGGCCGCAACATCCTCAACCTCGTGGACTTCCACGTCGAACCGGGGCGCACAATCGCGCTGGTCGGCCCGACGGGCGCCGGCAAGACGACGATCATCAACCTGCTGTCGCGCTTCTACGACGTGTCCGAGGGCTCGGTGACGATCGACGGCTACGACGTGCGCGACGTGACGCTCGTATCGCTGCGCCGGCAGATGGGCGTGATGCTGCAGGACACCTTCATCTTCTCCGGCAACGTGCGCGAGAACATCCGCTACGGCAAGCTCGACGCCACCGACGAGGAAATCGAGGCGGCGGCGAAGGCCGTGCACGCGCACGAGTTCATCATGGAACTGCCCGACGGGTACGACACGGTGGTGGAGGAGCGCGGATCGACCCTGTCGGCCGGCCAGCGCCAGCTCATCGCCTTCGCGCGCGTGCTGCTCGCCGACCCGCGTATCCTGATCCTGGACGAGGCGACGAGCAACATCGACACGCGCACCGAGGAGGCGCTGCAGGCCGGCCTGCAGCATCTGCTCAAGGGGCGCACGAGCTTCATCATCGCGCACCGCCTGTCGACGATCGAGAACGCGGATGAGATCTTCTACATCGATCACGGCCAGATCGTCGAGCACGGCTCGCACGCGCAGCTGCTCGCCGCCAAGGGCGCGTACTACCGCCTCTACGAGTCGCAGTACGCGATGATTCGCGTGGCCAGCGGGGCGCCGGAAGAGTGACGAGATGTTGCGCACAAGGATGCGTTTAGCGGCGTTTCACGTAGCGGGTGCTGCGGCCAGCACCGATTTTGATGATCGTACCGGAGTCCAACAGTGATTTCAGCGTGCGCTCAATGGTGGTGGTGCTGGTATCGGGCATGCGAGCGAGAATATCGGCCTTGGAGAGTGGAACTAGGGATTGATCAAGCAGTGCTTCAATCCGCGTTCCCTTGGTGGCTACTCGCGGTGCTCCCTGCGCTCTGCCGCCTGCCGTGAGATTGATGCGTTCGTCGAATTCCTTGCACGCGGACAGTATGATGCCAAGCAGGTAGTTCGTGAATGGCGCATAATCATTGGCGTTGTCGTCCCAGCTTGGGTGCTTGCGGCCAGCGCCTCATAATAAGTGCTTTTACTTTGCTCGATAAGGTGTTCGATACTGATGTATTTGCCGACCATATAGCCATTGCGGCACAGCATCAGGAGCGTGAGTAGCCGACTCATACGGCCATTGCCGTCATTGAACGGATGTATGCAGGTGAAATCGAGAATGAACATGGCGATGGCAAGCAATGGATCGGTATGTCCATCTCGGATTGCTTGCGTGTAGGCGGAACACGCGCGTTCGATTAGTTCCGGTGTGACAAGTGCGGACGGTGGGGCGAATCGCACGGTGCTGGTCCCGTGTGCATCTCGTTCGATGATGACGTTGTCACTGTCCTTGAAATGCCCCGCAAAGGTCAGTGGTGTGTGTCGGAAGAGGTCGCGGTGCAGTTGAAGAATGACGTTCGGGGTAATCGGAATATAGTCGTGGCTTTCGTGAATAACCGATAGCGCGTCACGGTAACCGGCAATTTCTTCTTCATTGCGATTGCGCGGTGTGACTTTCTCCGAGACGAGATCGTTGAGCCTGCTATCGCTGGTAGAAATACCTTCGATGCGGTTTGAGGCATCTGTGCTTTGGATGCGCGCGACGGCAACCAGCGTCCCCAATATATCCGGTCTGATCGTTGTCTGTATGCTTTGACGCCCTTTTGCCTCGTGAATAGCGGCAAGCAAACTCGTGGTGTGCGGGGTGAGCAACGTCTTACCTGATTCGATGTAGTCAAATGATCTCATACTGCCTCATTTTCTGCATCATACGAACTTTTCTGCATCATATTTTATCAAAATGAGGCAGAAAATGGGCTGATGATGCAGAAAAAGGCGGCAGGATGGCGACCGTCTCGCTTGCCGGTTGCGCTACTCTCCCGGGAATGTTGCGCTCGTGGCAAGAAACGGCAAGTTCAGGCGGGCGTGACCGACGATACCCGTCGTGTAGTCGAACGTCTTACCGGACTGCCTTACGAGCGTTGCTGGCGGTAGCCTACACTGAGAAACAGCCTACACTGAGAAACCATGAGCAAGCACCACCATCGCGACCGTAGCTGGGCCCCGGCACCTGAAGCATTGCCGGACGACGCCCAGACCATCGACAACCACACTCACGTGGCCTCCGTAATCCCTTTCGCGCGCGCTATGAGCCATGAGGCGCAGGAGAAGGGGCAGCCCGAAGTCCCGGTGTACGACGTCGACCAATTGCTGGCGCAGGCGCAATCTGTCGGCATTGGGGGTATCATCGACTGCGGTTGCGAGCTGCCGCACCTGATGACCGCCGTCCAGATGGCCCTCGATCATCCAGGTAACGTGCACGCGGCGCTCGCAATACACCCCAATGAGTCCGTGCTCCACGGGCATCGCGGTGTGCCGGGGCCGGATGGTCTGCCTCTCAAATACAAGCCTTACCATGACACGTCTTTCGAGGACGCGCTCGCCGAAGTACATCGCCTCGCCACCACATACCCCGAGCAAGTGGTGGCTATCGGCGAGACCGGCATGGACCTCTTCCGCACCGGCGAAGGTGCCAAGGAACTGCAGCGCGAGGCTTTCCGCGCGCATATTGCCCTGGCCAAGGAACTGGGCCTGCCCATGCAGATTCACGACCGCGACTCCCATCGCGAGGTCATCGAAACCCTGCTGGTCGACGGCGCGCCCGAACGCACCGTATTCCACTCGTATTCCGGCGACCGTGAGATGGCCGAGATTGCGCGCGAACATGGCTGGTATCTGAGCTTCTCCGGCACCGTGAGCTACAAAGGCAATGACGGTATCCGCGAATCGCTACGGATTGTGGGGCTGGACCATGCGATGGTCGAAACCGACGCGCCGTATCTGACGCCCATGCCGTATCGTGGCCGCACCAACGCGCCGTACATGATTCCCTACACCTTGCGGGCCATGGCCGATACGCTCGACTTGCCCATCGCGGATGTGGCGCGCGGCACCCGCGATACCGCCCGCGCCGTATACGGACTGTGAGGGCCGGGTGTGCGGCCGTCGCGGCGCGTGTAGAGACGATGTGTTGACTTGTAAAATTTGTCAGAATTGTGAACGAGGTCTATCATGATGTGTTTGACATAAGCGAGGGGGATGATCTCCACCTCAATGGAGGACTGAACGTATGGCTGAGTCGAACCAAAGGACCGCACGTGCCCAAAAAGCCTCAAAGGCCCAGAAAGCCCAGTCTGGTGCCGCCAAAGCCAAGGCCCGACAGGAAGAAGAAGCACTGCTGAGGGCCGACACCTTTACCAACGCTCCCAAGGTGTCCCGCCGCACTCTCACCAAGGAGGAGCGCGAGGCACTCGCCAAGCAGAGGGAAGCTGAAACCAAAGAAGCCGAGAAAATCGCCAGCGCATGGTCGAAAGGCGGCCTCGGTCGATGGTGGGCCCGCCTGCAATCCAGCCCAGACAAGGTCACCTGGGGCATGGCAATCGTGGCGCTCGGCGTGGTGTACGGCGACATCGGCACCTCGCCCTTGTACACCGCGCAGACCTTCCTTGCCGGTCAGGGAGGGCTTGGCAGCGTAGACCGAGAGGCCGTGCTCGGCATGCTGTCGCTGGTCTTCTGGTCGATTACGCTGATCACTACCGTCAAATATGTGCTCATCGCCATGCGCATCGACAACAATGGCGAAGGCGGCATCTTCGCACTGTACTCGTTGATTCGCAAGTACGGCGCATGGCTCGCGATTCCCGCCATGCTCGGCGGCGCGGCATTCCTCGCGGATTCGGTACTTACCCCGGCGGTTTCCATCAGTTCCGCAGTCGAAGGCTTGCAGACCCTGCCGCCATTGGAAGGGTTGTTCGACGAAAACCCAAGCCTGACCCTGATGATCACCGTCGTGATCATCGTGATTCTCTTCTCCGTGCAGTCGCGCGGCACCGAAAGCATCGGCAAAGTATTCGGCTCGATGGTGCTGGTCTGGTTCGGCTTCCTCGCCATCGTGGGCGTCACGAATCTCTCTAACGACTGGTCTGTGTTCGAGGCCCTGAACCGGTGTACGGCATCAAATTCCTGTTCAGCCGAACAATGCTGCCGGCATCGCCCTTATGGGCACCGTGTTCCTCTCGACACCGGTGCCGAGGCGCTGTACTCCGACATGGGCCACGTGGGGCGCGGCAACATCTACTTCACTTGGCCATTCATCAAGGTTGCGCTGGTGCTCAACTACTTCGGCCAAGGTGCGTGGATGCTGGCCAATAGCGATAACCCGCAATACACTGCGATGGAGTCACTCAACCCGTTCTTCCAGATGATGTCTCCGAACGTACGTTATCTGGCCGTGATTCTGTCTGTTTCGGCCGGCGTGATCGCTTCCCAGGCCTGATTACCGGCGCGTTCACCATGGTCTCCGAAGCCACCCGCCTCAATTGGATGCCTCATCTGCAGGTGCGGTACCCGGCCCGCACGCGTGGCCAGCTGTACATTCCGGTGGTCAACGGCGTGCTGTGCGTCTCCACACTGGCCGTACTCGCCATCTTCAAGGATTCGGAACACATCTCTGCCGCATATGGACTGGCGTTGACCATTACGATGATCACCACCACCGTGTTGCTCGGCGTCCACCTATGGCATTCCGGCAAGCGGGTCGGTGCCATCGTGTTCACCGTGCTGTTCTTGGCGATTCAGGCCATGTTCTTCATCGCGTCTATGGCCAAATTCCTGCATGGTGGTTGGTTCACCATGTTGCTGACCGCCGCGATTCTGTTCGTCATGTACACGTGGAATGAGGGCACCAAGCTCGAACGTGCGCAACGCCGTCACATGCGGCCCAACGACTTCCTACCCGCGCTCGACAAGCTGCACAGTGATTTCCGCATCCCGTATTTTGCGGACAACATCGTGTACCTGACCTCCGACTCGGAAACCAAGCGACTCGACACGGACATCTTCTTCTCCATCTTCGCCGACCACCCCAAGCGCGCCCGTGCTTGGTGGGCAGTCAGCGTGGAAACCACCGACGAGCCGTTCACCCGTGAATACTCGGTGGAGGACTTCGGCACGAACTACATCTACCGCGTGCGCTTCCGTCTGGGATTCAAGGTTTCGCAGTCCATCCCGGCGTACATCCACCAGATCATGCACGACCTGTCCAAAACCGGCGAACTGCCTAAGCAGAAGTCGATTTACCCCAAGGTCGACGCCGATCCGGACATCGGCACCATCCGTTACGTGCTGATTCACAAGGCCCTGATGCCGGAATCCAAGGTTTCTGCACGCGGTGCCCTGTCGTTGCAAGCCAAGTACGCAATCCGCCACATGGCCGGCTCGCCGGTTAAGTGGTTCGGTCTGGCACCTTACAACCCGTTGGTCGAGGTGCAGCCGCTGTTCGTCTCCACCCGCCGCCCACCGCGTCTGAAGCGCACCGATACGGCCAAGACCATCCCGACGCCCACGCCGACTCGTGCAGTGGCCGACCCGGCCGCCGTCCCTGACCCGATGGACACCACGTCCGGGCTTGGGCGATTGGTACAGGAGCTCGATGCCGCCGTATCGGCCGAGGCGCGGAAGACCGCTGAGGCCGCTGCCGCCGATGCGCCCGCTGAGCAGGGCGATAAGGCGATAAGGCAAGGCCGAGAACGGCAAACCCGCCGCCAAGCCTCAGCGCTCCGCCAAACAGAAGCGATAACATACCAGTTTGCAGCGGCGCTGATGCGCTCTATAAAGAATGCCTATAACGGTCGCCGCACGTCGCCACACGGTTTCGGTAAGTTGAAATACCATGTGCAGATTACTGGGATACGCGACGGCAGGCTTCAACCTGAGTCTCAACGCTGTGTTGGGGCAAGACAATGTCGAGGATTTCCGTGAACTGTCTGAAATCCACAATGATGGCTGGGGTGTAGCCCAGCTTTCCGATCCTGCCGAAGCACCGCACGTGCGCGACGGTGGCGCACCCACCCCGGAAACCGGCACCCGAATCTACAAGTCGACCATCGCGGCCCGTCATGACAGCACGTTTGAGGCGCTGGCCGACGAACCGTCTCGCGGTGCCATCTGGCACCTGCGCTTGGCAAGTTCCAATCTGCCGCTCATCATGGAGAACCAGCACCCGTTCTATGCGAACGGCCTGAGCTTCATCCACAACGGCGATATCTCGGACGCCAATGGCCGCAACATCGTCACCAACCGCTCATACCCGGTGAACCACAGCGTGTTCCTCTCCACCGGCGGCCGTTCCGACTCCGCCATCTTCTTCGCGGTGATTCTGGAATACATCGGCTTCGGCTTCTCGCTCGACGAGGCCGTGGCCCAGGCCGTGCGCGAACTGCGCCAAGCCTACCCGAAGTCCAGCTACAACTGCATGATTCAGTCCGAGGACCAGCTCATCGCCCTGTGCGCCGCCGGTCGTGAGAAGACCAGCCCGCGCATCGTGGAAATCTACGATGAGTACGGCCGTGGCGAGCAGGCCGCCGACTACCGTGTGATGCGCTACCGTGAGCTGCGCGACGACAACGGCGACTCCGCCGGTGTGGTGGTCTCCTCTTCCGGCTACGAGCAGGAAGGCTGGAACGTGCTGGAGAACGACCAGATGATCATCGCCTCCAACCGCAACGGCACCTACCGTCTCCGTTCCATCTGAAATAGCTTCATAAGCCCCCTCTGACGAAGGGGTGTCAGCCGACAGGCTGACTTGGGGGAGAGACCCCTAGAGCCTCAAATCATCCGCATCCCATACTTCTCCGCCAACGCCGGAATATCCGGCACGCCATACTTGGCCACCAGATCCAGCCATCGCTGTTTGTTCTCTCCGCCAAATCGCTCGGCTCGGGCCGTATACGCCTCGACCTGCAGGAACTTCGGCGGCACTGACTTGCTATGGAACTTGTCGGCGTACATCACCACTTCCTGCTCGAGATTCATCGGCACATAGTCGGCTGGTGGCAACGGCAGCTCCTGGCGCACCACATCCTCGCGCGTAAGTCCCACGCCGGTATGGTTGCGGCAGAACTGGGCGATGGACTCGTCCACGCCCTCGTCGAGCAGATACTCGTAGCCCTTAAGACCGTGCAGAATGTAGCGTTTCTTGCTGAATTTGAGCGGTTCGCCGTCAGAGCCGTCATGCTTGAACACGCGGTAGGTGCCGATGTCATGCAGCAGTCCGCCGATGAGTACCAAATGCTCGTCGAGCAGACGCGGCGGCACATGGCCGCCGGTGACGCCTGCGGTGGGCGGTACCTCCGCGTCCTTCGGTAATGTGCAGCGGCGCGTGAACAGCGCGTTCTGCCGGCGCACGATCTGGCAGCCGATGGTCGCTACAATCACGCAATGCGTGTGCACCAGCTCGTACGCCGCCTTGGACGGCGCGATTTTGCGGTGCAATTCGTCGATCTGCTCCAGTGTGGGAATATATCCGGTCATAATTATCAGGTTTCGCCTCGTACGGTCAGATTTATCCTCAGATTAGCGCGGCAATGAGCCGCAGCATTGAAAAACCCCTGTGATTCGGCAATACGAATCACAGGGGGCTCTATGGTCTGAACATCAGATTTCGAAGAGTGTGTCGGCTGCTTCGGCGATTTCGCGCGACGCAGTGAGCACGATAACGCAGTGCTTCGGGTCACCGGTGTGCGCCAGCTTGGCCAGCGCGGCGAACACGGTCACCTCGTCATCCGCGTTCAGCCTCGTGTCGGCTCGTCGAGGATCAGCACTTCGGCTTCGGTGCTGATTGCACGGGCGATGGCCACCAAACGCTGCTGTACCAAAGGCAATGTGCCGACGGCCACGCCGCTGGTGGCCTCAGAGAAGCCGACCTTGGCCAGCAGTTCGCGGGCGATTACCGGCTTGGGCTTCAGGAAGTTGCGGTTGGACGCATTCATGGCGTACAGCACGTTTTGTTCGGCGTCGATCTTCGGCTGCACGGCGTGCAGCTGCGGTACGATGCCCAGACGGTGGCCGCGCAGTTCCACGGGCTCGAGCTCAACAATGTTGGCGCTCTTGTTCATCACCGTGCCAGACGCCGGCGTGGTCAAACCGCTCATCACGCCCATCAGCGCGCGACGCTTGGCGTCGGCGGTGATGCCCGAATCGGGGTCGTCGCTGATCAGCAGCGCGTATGCGTGTCCGGAATAGCAGAAGAAATTCGCGCCATCGAGGATGTTGACCTTGCCCTTGGGTCCGGCGACCGTCACCTTGTTCAGGGCGAAGGTCGGGTAGGTCTTGAGCAGAATGTCGTCGGAACCGCCGCCCACCAACACGCGATCGATACGTGAGGCCAGCGTCATGGTGGGTTCGGACGCTTTGCCCTGAGGCTCCGCATGCTCGGCCAATGCGTCTTTGTGATCGGTTTTGGCCAGTCGGAGTGTTTCGTTGACGCGGGCGGCATTGCGCTCGGTCACTTCGGCGGATGCGTTGGCCGAAGCGATGGCGTCTGCTTCGGCCTCGCTGGTCTCGTCGGTTTCTCCGGTTTCGGCAGATGCCAGTGCGCTGTAAATACCATCGTCAACAGTGCCTTCGTCATCAACGTCATCGAAGGTCACGCTGAACTGCATGGAGTCAGCTGGAACGGATTCAATGGCGTCGTTCGTCTCAGTCTCAGAAGTCGCTTCGTCAGCCGTTGCGTCAGTGGTCTTCTCGAGTTCCTGATCGTTGTTCCTGTCGCTCATGCCTGTGCCTCCGCATCGTCGGTTGTGGTGGTCGTCTTGTTGGTCTCGCTCACGGTGCCCCAGTCGCCATCGGCGGCAAACAGCTTGTTCGCGCTGAAGAACGCAAGGCGCAGGGCGGCAAGAATCGCCAGGATCAGGATTGAACCCAGTCCATACCAGACCATGGTCCAAATCAGGCCCGATGTCACCGGGGTGGCATGGCCGGATGCCAGGGCAGATCCGATCGGATTGGCGGCGAACGCGCCTCCGACCAGACCAATCACGTAGAAGGGCAGGGTGACGATGAACACTTCCAGCATGAACTGCCATCCCAACGCCCGCGAGTGACGCCGGACACCAGTGCCATGCCGATCTCGTCGTCACGCTTGGGCGTCCACACGCCTGACAGCACGAGGATGAGCAACAGCACGCCGCCCACGGCAACCAACGCAATGGTGCCGGTCTTCGCGCGCGAGGATAGCGTATCCAGCGGCTCCAGAGAAGCGTTGTAGGATTCCAGCGAAGGGGAAGACACCTCGTATCCCTTGGCGGGCAGCTTGGACTTCTTGAGGGTGGATACCAAGGACTTGTATGTAGCGGGATCACCGGTGTCGAACACCACGTCCAGATCCGGCATCGCCCAGCCGGAGGCGGTCTTGTCGTTGGACTGTGGGTCGAGTCCGGCCTTGGCGAAGGTCTGATAGTTGGTGAAGATCGCGTTCTCGCGGTTGCGGGCGCCGTCACCGGATTGGCGACGGCGGATTCGGATGTGTACTTGTAGATGCCGCGCACCTTGAGCTCGGCCGTGGTCTGGGCGTCCGAGGCGGCCGCCACCTTGAGCGTATCGCCCACCTTCAGGTTGTTGGCGGAGGCAAACGCTTCAGAGACCAGTGCGCCGGTGGTGTTCGGGTTGGAGGACTGGTTGTTGTAGCTCAGGTCCTTGCCGTCCACGATTTCGAAGGTACCGAGGTCGCTGGCCTTGGCGGCATCCTCGGTCCAGAAGGCTCGCCAAATGAGCTGGCCGCCGGTCTCATCATCGGAGGCCGAGCCCAGCGATCCGCCGTCCAGGGCCTTCAAATCACCGCTCACGCGGGCCGGCACGGTTTCGGTAACCGTGAAGTTCAACGAGTTGGTGGCCGACTGGACGAGCGTGGCGTATTCGGTGTATGAGGTCCACGTCATGTAATGCTTGGTGGAAGCCGAGTCCGTAGCGGAGACCTTCTTCCACGTAGCCGCAGTCGGGCGGATGGCCAACGTGGCCTTCTGCTGATCGTACGTGGTGGTGTGTGCGTTGGTATCTTCTTGAATGATGGCCAGTCCGGCGACTGTGCCGAAGGTGACCGCCAAGGTGATGAACGCGGTCAGGGCCGTACGTCCTTTAGAACGTGTCAGGGCCCGCCAGGCGTTGCTGAGGACGAACATGTAATTACCTCTCCCGTTCTCCTAAGCCGAACAGATCAATACGGCTTTAACTATTGTTGCGTTTAGTGACCGTTTTCTTGCGCAATACTGTTATACCCCTCAATGAAGTCTGAGAACATTCTGACAGCGATGTGGTGGTCATGAGGGGATTTGCACCCGGTATGGGATAAACCCTCGGTCTATTTCGGTGGCATCGGTACACTGGCATGAGATATGCGTGGCGTCACGTGTGCTCCGGCATGTCTGCGATTCCGGATTCGCCCGGAGTCCGGCATCCGGAAGCGTGGCCTTGCGCCGTTGGATAAGAGTATGAGCTGAGCAGATTTTCGGGTAGGATAAGTATGCGATTCACTTCAGGGCATTCGAGCCATAAGGCTGTGGGGCGTAGGAGAAGCCGCCATGCCGGTAACGGGAAATCCAATCGCTCCGCATCTACGAATAGCGCTGCAAATCAGCAGACGGGTCCCGTAAACCTGAAGACTCCCCAGCACGTGGGTGGCAACGGCCGTTCGCTGGTCAGCCGTACACCGATATGGGCGCGAGTGGTGGTTGTACTGCTGCTGACGTTGCTGGCCAGCGTCACCTGTGTGGGCACGCTCTACGCGGCATCCGTCTCGAGAATGGCCGCGGATGCGCAGCGTGTGCTGACATCCGCCGAAAGTCTGGCCAATTCGGCACTTGGCTGTGGCAGCGATAAGAGTCTGTCGGACATCTCCCAAGAGCTGGTCAATGCCACCAATGATCTCAATGCGGAGCTGAACGGCCCACAGTGGGACTTCTTCCGCGACCATTCGCGATTCGGAAGCGACATCACCGCCGCCCGCGAAATGCTGGCTTCCGCGGATACGCTGGTCAACGGTCCGTTCACTGATCTGCTGAACCTGTCCAAACGATTGCAGGGCTTCTCCCTGAAGAATGGCTCGGTGGACGTCAGCGCCCTGATGGATATGCCGGATATCGTCAAGCAGGCGCATAAGGATATCTCGCAGCAGCTCACCAAGCTCAACAAGGTGCCGACTCCGAGCGTCGCCAAGGTGGCCACCGTGCTCGAAACCGAAAAGGCTGCGCTCAAGACCGTGGATTCGATGCTCGGCGAATACGATGGCCTCATTAACTTGCTACCGCAACTGCTTGGCGAGGACGGCAAGCGCACGTATTTGGTGATGGTGCAGAACCCGGCCGAGCTACGTTCGGCGGGCGGCATGGTAGGCACCATCGCCGCAATCACGGCAGATAAGGGCACGATTACCATCGGTGATTTCGCCACCACTTCTGGTTGGGACATTCCTGAGGAGCCAATGGATGATACGGTGCTGAAGGAGCGCCAGGTATTTGGTGGCACTTTTGACCAGTACCCGGCCACCACGACCATCGACCCCGAATTCCAGCGTGTGGCACAGATGAACAAATACATGTGGCTGTATCAGAAAGGCAACGAAGACGAGAACGTAGCGGGTGTATTGTCACTCGATCCCGTATTTCTCCAGGCATTGCTGGGAGCCACAGGCGAGGTCAAGCTTTCGGACGGCCGAGTGCTGGATAGCACCACCACGGTGCCGTTCTTCGCTTCAGACCTGTACACGGATTACCCGGACTTCGAGCAGCAGAACAACTTCGTTTCCGAAGCGGCTCAAGCAATTATGAACCACGTACTTGGTAACGCGAATGCTTCCACCGCATCCCCGCTGTTGAAGGCAATCAGAGATACCAGCGCTAGCGGTCATTTCAAGCTATGGATGGCTGATCCGGATGAGCAGGAGGCGCTGATTGCCACCGGACTTATCGACGATAAGGCCAGTGGTGAGCTGTCTGCTGACAGTCAGGTGCCTGAAACCGGCATCTATCTTTCGGAGCTGCAGCAAGGCAAGCAGGATTGGTATCTGAAGACCTCCACCACGGTCACAAAGACTTGCGGTGACGTCTCGGCCAGCCAGAACGCCCTGTATTCTGGCGTGCTGGATAAGCGCATCATGACAGCCGTGCGTAACACGCAGCTGGGTCAGTTTACGGAAGATCAGCTCGGTGACGAATACACGGTCACCTTCACCATGAAGAACACGCTGACTAAGGCTAAGGCCGAATCGTTGCCTGATTTCGTTAATGGCGGCTCGGAGAATCCAGTGCTCGGCGGCATGTTGTACCGCGTGGTGCTTACCGCTCCGTACGGTGGCGAGATCACTGCTGTGCAGGCTGATATAGATTCATGGGGTACCAACACCGCGAGCCTGTATGACCGTCAGTACATTATGTTCAACCAGCAGTGGATCGAGCCCGGAAAAGAATTGACGATTGCTTATACCGTTCGGGTCAGCAGCGATGCCACACATCCACTGAACGTGGTAACCACGCCGGTGGTGAATGCGGATGGCGTCGAGACGGGCTCCAACGGTAATGTGACCGATGAGTGCACGGCGGATACGAACGGCGCCGATGGTGCGAACGGTGCCGATGGTGCGAACGGCGGCGCGGACGGCGGCAAGAACGACGCGCATAAGGACGCGTCCTCCGATCCCTCGGCCGGCCTGGACGCCTTGGACAAGTTGAAGAGCCAGATCAGCTGCCCGGTCGATCTGAAGTCCCTGGCGGGATCCATGTGATGACCATGCCCGATTCCGTTTCCGGCGTCGCCGGCAAGCCGCGCGACGTGAACTACGATCTGCTGCGCGTGGTGGCGATGTGTCTGGTCATCGGCGTCCACGTGATCAACAACTACATGCCCGTCAAGATGACCCTCGCCGGCAGCGCGGAAGTGACGCGATCCGTGCTGTTCTCGCTGTTCATGGTCTGCAATCCGCTGTTCATTATGGTATCGGGCCGGTTCAACCTGACATTCGATGCCGACCGGCCGGTGAGCACCCACTCAGCGGGCCGTCTGCCGGGCTCTGGCTCTGATGCCCGGGCAGGCGGCGGTGCGGGCCAAGCCGATCCCGGTAGCCTCGCGCCGTACGCGCGCTACTACTACAAACGCTTTGTCTCGCTGATTGTGCCGTATCTGCTGTATGCGGGTGGCATGGGATTCGTTGCCTACCTGGTGATTGATCATCGTTCGGTTGGCGGCGCTGTGTCTGGAACGTTGTTCGATCTGTTCTCCGGGTATGACGATTCCGTCTATTGGTTCGTGTTCATGCTTGCCGGGTTTGTGCTGGCAACGCCGTTCCTGGCCGCGATGATGCGTACGATAGGCCGATCGGGAGCCTGGTTGCTGGTCGGGCTGGCCGCCGCCGTGGCCGCTGCCGAGCATATATGCGATCTTGTCGGATATCCGTTGACGTTCCTGCAGTCATTCCCTTGGCGTGGACTGCTGATCTACTACCTGTTGGGATTCGTGTTGGAATACTATCCGCCGTCCGCGCGTATACGGCGCGGCGTGTATGCGTTGGCGCCGTTCGCCCTGGCCTGGACCGTTGCCACGCCATATCTGTTCGCCGGCCAGCAGATGCAGGTTGGCCGCACGGTCACGGTCTCCTTCGCGGTGGTGGTGGCCGCGGTGTTCCTGTTCTTCCGGTACGACGTGCACATCACGTCGGAGCGGCTGCGCAAGGCGATCACCTGGCTGGCGGGATACTCCTACACGATCTATCTGGTGCACTCGCCACTGTCCAAGGTGCTGATTGGCCCGAGGATTCCCGTGCCTACGGACGGATGGTCGTATGCGGGTATCAGCGTGCTGATGTTTGGCGCTACGTTGCTGGCGGCGCTGCTATTTGCGGTGATTGCCGATACCGTGGTGCTTAAGCCCGTGCAGCGTCTGCTGCGGAAGGTACGGCTGTAGATTCGGATACGGCGCTATGCCACGGTATCAAAGCCAGGAATCCCAGCAGCAGAAGCGGGGTGAACGTGAATTTCGACATGCCAAGGCCGGCATCAAACGGTTCAGCCGCTTCCACGCAGCGCTCGCCGCCACTCGTGAGAACACGGTCGAAGGAGTAGAAACAGCATCAGAGGCATCGGAAGCATCAGACATATGTCCCACTATATATATGAGGTGTTGGTGGTGATTGAGCGATATTTGAAGGCAGTTCTGGAAGGGTCCTAGACGTATGATTTGGAGAACGGTTCCACCATTAATGGTGCCAACGTTCAGCTCTATTCCAGCAACGGTACTAATGCCCGGCGTTGGATGTTGCGTAAGTAGGTTTGATGAGCATGACTTCATCTGATGAGAAGCCTTGAACCCGTGTCCACATTTATGATGGAGGGCGAATAACATCAACGATTTTTAGCACGGCTTTGTCTCCGTCATTTAATTTCTTGGCGCTGTCGATGCCGCTCGCACGTCCACACATGAAAAGAGCCATGTCAATCATCTGTAGCCCGTACAGCATGCGCGAATCCTCCCACTGGAAAGGCATTTTGATGCGTGCCAAATCAGAGGGGAAATATCCTTGCTTATCCAAGGTATGAGAGATTTGTGGTACCTGTGGCTGGAAAAGGATAATGAGGGACTCCGAAAGGATGCTTAATGGTAGGGGAGGGAGAACGGTATATTGATTCAATCGGCTTGTCGTATGTGGACGGATACCGATTATGCGCTTGAGGTTGGTGCGCGTATTGAGTGTGTGGTCGAACCAGCTGAAGATGAGTGGGGGTGTCATTGTTGACGTTCAAGAAAGCATGGCAGATACCAGGTAAATGATTTGCCTACCTTCATATTTTGCGGTTTGGGCTGACACTAAAAGATGGGGTGCGACTCACGGTTGCGCCCCATCTTTTAGTACGTCGCTGTCAGTGCCTCTTGTTGTATGCGATTTTGTTGGTGTCAATGACGAAGGTCTTGCGGTCATTCTTGGCCATGACATCCAGGATAATACCGGCGATGATGAACAGAAGCCCGTGATGACCAGCATCACCGCGCCGATCAGCGTGGGGAAGTGCGTGACCACGCCGGTTTTGGCGAATTCGAAGGTAACTGTGCCGCACAGCACGATGCCGACGATGCCAATGATCAGGCCCAACCCTCCGAAGAAGGGAAGGGGCTTGTATTCGCGGATCATGCGGAAGATGGTGCTCATGACCTTGATGCCGTCACCTACGGTGTCCAGCTTGGACACTGAGCCTTCGGGGCGGTCACGGTACTGGATTGGCATCTCGTAGAGTCGCAGGTTGTTGTTCAGCGAGTGGATGGTCATCTCGGTCTCGACCTCGAAGCCGCGCGAGAGCACGGGGTAGGTTTTGACGAAGGTGAAGCTGAACGCGCGGTATCCGGTCATGATGTCGGTGACGTGCGCGCGGAACAGGTGGTTGATGGAGCCGCGCACAAGTCGGTTGCCGAAGTTGTGGAACGGGCGCTTGTTCTCTTGGAAATAAGTGGATGAGAGGCGGTCGCCGATCACCATGTCATAGCCTTCGAGCACCTTGGCGACTATGTCGGGCGCGGCGGCGATTTCGGCCGTGCGGTCGGTGGAGTTGTTGTCGTACACGTAGATGGCCGCGTCGGGCAGCGCCGCACGGAAGTCGCGCACCACCTTGCCGATGGTCACCTCTTCGTTATAACAAGGCAGGAGAACGGCGACGGTCTCATTTTCGCCTCAAGCAGGGGGCATTGCTATACGCGTTGACTCGTATGATGAGGACAAAATAGATACAATCCAAGCACTGTAGGAGGGGCCGTCACGCTGGCCGCCGGTCCCTCCTACAGCGTGGTTTCGATGCGGTAACGGGGGCGATGTTTGGATTCCATATAAATCTTGCCGACGTATTCGCCGACGATGCCGAGGGAGAGCATGATGAGTCCGCCGATGAGCCAGATGGAGATCATCATGGACCCCCAGCCGGCGATGGCGTGGCCGAACCCGAGCGAGACGAGCACGTACACGAACATGCCAATCGCTACCAGGATAGACAGCAGTCCGGCGCCGGTGACGAAGCTCAGCGGCTTCGTGGAGAACGAGGTGATGCCCTGAATCGCGAAGGCGATCATCTTCTTCAACGGGTATTTGGATTCGCCCGCTTCGCGTTCGCCGCGCTCGTAGTAGACTTTGCTGGTCTGGTAGCCGAGTGTGGGCACGATGCCACGCAGGAACAGGTTGACTTCGTGGTATTCGCTGAGCGCGTCGAGCGTCTCGCGGCTCATGAGACGGTAATCGGCGTGATCGGGTACCGTCTCGGCACCCATCCACTCGAACACCTTGTAGAAGGCTTCGGCGGTGGTGCGCTTGAACCATGTGTCCTTCTTGCGTGCGGAACGCACTCCGTAGACAATCTCGTTGCCGTTGCAGAATCCGTCGATGAACTCGTCGACCGCGTTCACATCGTCCTGCAGGTCGGCGTCCATGGAGATGGCGGCGTCACAGCCGTAGCGCGCGCGGTCATGAGCCCGGCGAGGAGCGCGTTCTGATGGCCACGGTTGTGGGAGAGCTTTACGCCGCCGAACAAGTGTGCGTCGCGTTCGTGCAGATTGCGGATGATGCTCCAGGTGTCGTCTTTGGAACCGTCGTCGACGAACAGGATGCGGCTTTGTTTGCTGATCCGTCCGGTTTCGGTAAGATGTGCGACTTTGGTGGCCAGCACGTCGGCCGTGTGCACGAGCCCTTCCGCCTCGTTGTAGCAGGGAAGCACAAAATACACGACCGGCTGGTCGCGGCGGTCGGCGCGCTCGCCGGAACCATCGCCACCGGCGCTCGTGATGCCCGCTTTCTGCGTGTTTGTCTCGAAGATCATCTTCCCATCCTCATACTCAGTTCGAAGCCGTCTCATCCCGGTTCCGGCCCATACTCATGTGCTATAGATAGTTTACCCGCGTAATGTCGTGCGTGATTTCCCGTGATTTTCTCGGTTCGGTCAATTTCGATATTTACATGTTGATGCTTGCGTTCAGGTTCCTGTTGCTGTTCGGCATGCGTATTCGTGTCGCTTGTCATAAACCGGTTCTTGATGTCATGAGCTTATCATGATGCAATCATGATAAGCTCATGACAGAGTATTTATCTTCACGTTATCATGAGATTTCAGACGTGGGTTTGGGGTCGATTGGAGGCGACTGCTTGGATCCATGTGGTCGCAACAAATAAGACAAATAAGCTGATCAAGGGGGATGATGATGTGGACGAATGACGATATCGCCGAGGTGCTGGAACATCTACGCGTCCAAGGCAACGATGACGCCCGTTTCGAGGCGAAATCCTGTGCGCGGACCATCGGCACCAGCGTGTGGGAGAGTGTGAGCGCGTTCGCCAACACCAAGGGCGGCGTGCTGTTGTTGGGAATCAGCGAGGACGGGGATTTCTCGCCTGTTCCGGGATTCGACGCCAACCATATTGCATCGCAGTTCATGGATGGTATGGGAGATGGCAATCCGCAAGGAGCACGGTTGACGAATCCTCCGGAGTATGACGTTTCCCGATGCGAGCAGAACGGCTTGTCGTTCCTGGTCATCGACATCCATGAAAACGGCATTCAGCACAAACCCTGCTATCTTACGGCGAGAGGGCCGCAAACCGGTGGGTACCGCCGTATGGACGACAAGGATTTGAGATTGTCGCCAACCGAAGTGTTCGAAATGACCCATGCCCTGACGCCCAGTTCCGCGGATCGTATGGTTGTCCCTGAAGCCGACGTCTCCGATCTGAATGCCGAGGCGGTGGACAGGGTGCTTGCCGAGCATCGTAATTCCAAGGCGTTGCGCGGGACTGATACTCGTCTTGAGCGCATGACCAGATTGAATATGGTGAACAAGGTTGGAGAGGTGCGTCTTGCGGGACTGTTGGCCGCCGGACAGTACCCGCAGCAGTACTATCCCAAGCTGATCATTGACGTCGTCGCACATCCGGGTGTCGAGAAATCGGCGGTTGAGGGTCCGCGTTTCGTGGATCGTGTGCAATGCGACGGCAATATGCCGGAGGCAATCGAACAGGCGGTGGAGGCCATCGCCAAAAACCTGCGGGCTCCCACGTTCGTCGTGGGGGTCGGAGCCCGTACCGATAGCGAGATTCCAAAGGAGGTGCTGCGCGAGGTCGTCGCCAATGCCGTGGTTCACAGGGAATATGATGCGCAATTCCTCGGAGAATCCGTGACCGTGGACATCTACCCCGATCGGGTGGAGGTGTCGAATCCTGGCGGATTATGGGGTGGGGTCACGCTGGCCACGATCGGCAGCGGCGTGTCATGCTGCCGCAATGCGACGTTGATGCAGCTGCTTCATCAGATACCGTATGACGATGCGAATGATGTGACCGTGGAAGGCGGTGGCTCCGGCATCCCTCTGGTGATTCGCGAGATGAAATCCCGTGCACTGGGGGAACCTGTGTTCCGCGCAACTCCCGATCGGTTCACGGTCGTTCTTGGACGCTACGGCGTGGAGCAGCAGGAGAACCGTGACTGGCTTGATCATGTGGGCGTCCCCTTGACTCGTCATGAACGTATGGCGTTGCTCTTGTTGAAGAGGCATGGCGATATGACGGTTCCGCAGTTGCATGTCGCGCTGTATCTGGATTCCGACGACATCAGGGTGATTTTGCATAGATTGGTCCAAGCGAGGCTGGCCGATGAAATCGGCCCTGATCGGTACGCACTAGCGGAGAAGGTCGATGGTGAGGAGCCGAGTGGGGGCCGTAAGGGTCTTACGGCATCGGAATCCGCGATACTGTCCGTATTGTCGGCGGATAAGCCACTTGATGTCCACGAAATCGGCCGTCGCTCGGGGAAGGGCCTTCCTACGACGCGCAAGGCGTTGAGCCGGCTCGTTAAACGTGGACTCGTTCTCGCCACTGCGCCGCCGCGCAGTAGAAACAGGAAGTATCTTCTCAAAAGATAGGATGATGCCGTCGCTGGAATGTATGGCGGAGCTCCGCCGATTTTGCCCGCTTCGCTCCGTCTGTCTTATCCGCCTTGCTCATTAGACTGGAGCACGGTTGAAAACGTTGTGATTACGCCTGTTTGCGCCTGCCTGTTCCCGCGTGTGAGAGTCCGGTCGACCATCGGAACGCGTGGCGGTGTGCGGGTGCGCGGGATGGGTGTGTCAAGGAGTTACGCATGGTGGAAAAGAAGCGGTTCGACGGCTCGGATGCGATGGATACGACGGGCATGCTGCGTGCGTTGCGTGCGCGTGCAACGGCATCCGGCGCGGTGCGCGGTGTGACTGCGGCGATGGCGTCCGTCGCGGCGATGGCGATGTTGGGCGCGG
>ENA-OQCF01000131-OQCF01000131.1-human-gut-metagenome-genome-assembly--contig:-NODE-131-length-27225-cov-4.813381_pt1 | contig 27225 bp, 34 predicted proteins | sample MGYA00242756_ERZ504573 | MGnify/ENA primary metagenome ERZ504573 (study PRJEB26092, sample SAMD00036240) | human gut metagenome | host: Homo sapiens | study: EMG produced TPA metagenomics assembly of... | reverse complement strand
GCAGCAGTGCATGATCCAAGCCGTCATGGTTGCCACCAGAATGATGAGGACGGCGTAGGCCAGACGTTCCAGCCCGGAGCGCATATCCAGCTTGGCAAGGTCGATGCCGCTGGTAATGAACGGAAAGCCGGAATGATGAAGAGCATGGAGCAGATATACCCCGCCTCGTGCTGCGCCGATACGGCAAACAGCACCTCTGCCAGCTTCAGCAGGATGGCATACACGAGGCTTGCTGAACAGACCGATGCCGTAATGCCCAGAAACAGGGTGAAATGGTGCTTTGTCAGCTTGCACCGTACAAAGTTGCCGATGCCTGCACCGCAGAAGGCACACAGCATTTCCACAATGCCGCCGCCCAGCAGAAAGGTGAAGCAGCTGCAGGCCAGTGCAGCTGCAAAGCCCAGTGCGATGGGCGAATACAAGCCGTGGATGCGCTCGATCTCATCGAGGTGGCTGTGCAGTTCTTCGCCGGTCATAAATTTTCCTTCCCGGTCGAAGTCGTTGACGAAATGCTCCAGTCGGTTCAGCCGGGAGGTATTCACGCCCGTATTTGTCAGACAGAGTGACTGGGTATAACACTGGTCACCGTCAAAGCAGGTGAACTCAATGGACAACAGGCCGATATCCGCTGTTGTTGTGACTCCCAGCTCCCGCGAAAGGGTGTTCATGGAGCTTCGGACACGCCATGCGCCGGTGCCGCATTCCAGCAGCATCAGCCCGGTGCGTCCAATGACGGAGGCTTTTTCCACAAGCCCCGCCTCGGTAATGGGAACGCCCTTGCTGGCCGATGCATAGTCGTGCCAGTAAACTTCCATGTGATTTTTGATGATCTCACTTTGCCGTTGTCCCATACCGGAAAGCCTCCTTTGTGATATGGGAATGTTGCAGCTGTTTCAAGACTGCGGTGCTATTATAAGGGAAATTGCAGGGTGGGTAAAACGTATCTTGGATATGCCGGCAATATTCGTTTGGTATTTCAAAGAAGAAAATACGTTGCGTTTTTGGCGGCTCTGCGGTAGGATAGAAAAAACACGCCGAAAGGAAACAGCCGTGACCCTTCAACAACTCCGCTATGTCACGGCTGTTGCCGGCGCCGACACCATCAGCCATGCAGTGCAGCAGTTCTATATTTCTCAGCCCAGCCTGACCAATGCTATCCGGGAGCTGGAACAGGAAGTGAGGCTGGCGCTTTCCAAGACGGCAAGCTCTGTGGTGAGCCGGACGCTGCTGGAATATCTGAGATCCACCCGGCAGCAAAAGGATGCACCGCAGATAAAATAAGAGCAAATAGCGGATAACGGTATAAAAGCAGCTCTCCGCTTTGCTGAATGGAGACGTGCAGTTGGAGCAAGATGGTGGTAGCGGCTGCGGAAGCTGCCTCTGTCCTTTTTCGGCAAGCGAGACCTTGCCGACCTGACCAGCACCATCATGGCAGACTGCGAGGTACTGGAAAAGGACTGCTCCCACTTCATCCCCGGTCTGTTCGGCTCCCTCATGAAGGACGGTGCATTCATCGTCAACACTGCCCGCGGCGACCTTGTGGCCAGCGCCGCCCTTGCCAAAGCCCTGTGCAGCGGCAAGATCGCCGGAGCCGGACTGGACACCATTGCGCCGGAACCGGTCACAACGGAAAATCCGCTGCTCAGCCTGCCGCATGATCGCCGCGGCGATCATGGCGGTGCAAAGCGGACAGCGACCGGAAAATATCGTGAACGGGTTATAATAAAAAGCAAAACAAAAACACCCTTACAGCTGAAATGGAAAAGCTGTGAGGGTGTTTTTGCTTGTACGGCAACCGCACATATGGGAGGTTGTTATTGTCTGCTTTTGGCGGGCGGGTCCGGCTTCATGGCTTCCAGTGCGATGCCCAGCTCCTTCGGCTGAAGAGGGCCGGTGCAGTCCGCGGAAGAGCTTTGCAGCTTTTCCAGCAGGGAAACGGAAGTGAAGCAGTTCAGGCCGCTGCAGTTGATCAGCTGCACGCCCGGTGTGGTAAAAACGGAAAAGACCTCGACCTGAGATGCATTCAGCTGGGGCAGAAGAGACGCAAGAGCTGCCTGCTGCGCGGTCTGATCCGGCAGGGGAGAGTGGATCGCCTTGGTCGTCTTATCCAGCTTCTGTGTCCAGTCGGCGGCTTTTCCGTTATTGGTAAGGGAACCGCCATAACCATAACATTTCAGGCCGATGACACGATGCTGCGTGATGAGCACGAGCGAAAGATTGGTTTTGGGCTTGCCGTCCGAAAGCTGGCCGGGCATGACGATGTACCAGTGATTTTTGCGCACCAGCTTCATCAGAGAGGAAACGAACTGCAGAATGTCCTTCTGGGAGCCGTTGCGGGAAGAGGAAGACACCGCTGCACAAGCAGCTTCTTCCGAGGGCAGCTGCCCCAGAATGTTGCGTCCCTTACCCCACAGGGTCAGATCACCGCTTTTCTTTTTTCGGTACAAAGCCGGCAGGGAAAAAACAACAAGGACGGCCAGAACGATCAGTGTAATTGTATTTTGTGTCATTTGGATACCTCATAAGGGGGATTGAAATAGAGAGCATGGTCGCCCATGTTGGGGCCTTGCATGACCACGTTCACGTTGTTCAGGTGGGTAAAGATCGCATTTTGCAGGCGCTCACGGTCGTTGGCGCGGATCGCTTCCAGAATATCCGTGTGCTGCTCAATGATCGTTTCTTTTGCCTCATGATGGATGGAGAGCAGACGTGCCCGGCGATAATGTACATTCTGCGGACCGGTATGCTCCAGCACGAACTCACGGTGGGCCAGCGAATAGAAGATATGGTGGAAATCTTCATCCAGACGGAACACGGTTGCAATGTCATCCATTGCGCGGGCGGTCCGCTGCTGTTCCACAATGGAGCACAGATAAGGATAGATCGCAGTAAGTGCGCCGGAATCGAACGCTTCCAGACAGACATGGGTTTCCAGAACTTCGCGCAGGTAGCGGGTCTGCTCCACCTGCTGGCGGTCGATCAGGCTGACAAAGCTTCCCCTTTTGGGGAACACATCCACAGCACCATCGGCAGCCAGGCGATGTAGTGTTTCACGCACGGGAACACGGCTGCATTCAAACTCGGCAGCAAGGCGCACCTCGCTGAGCTTTTCGCCGGGGAGCAGATCCAAACTGCAGATCTGGTTCCACAGGCTCAGATAGATCTGGTCGGTAGCGGTGAGCATATCGGCAGGGAGAGAATTTGACATAAATGATGTCCTTTCAAAGAAGGTTAAAGCAGGTTTTGATATCTCTTGAAACTAGTATACTTTAAAATCTAAAAAATAACAATATATAAAATATCAAGATTTCAGGATAAATACTGGTCAAAAAGTGGAAAAAGCTGTAAATGGTAGAAAGAATACAAGATTCCAATGATGTATACTAGATTGCATGAAGAGCTAAATCGCGAGAAATGGACGGAAAGACTGTAGAATGTGCATAAAATAACCATAAAAATTTGTGAAATCAGTAAAATTGTATGAAAAGTATTGTTTTGAGATGAGGATATGCTATGATGATGGCACAGAAAACTAGTATACAATTTGCGAGAATCGCAAAGATTGAACGGATAAACAAGTATAAAATATGGAGGACTTTACAAAATGGATACCTTGCAAAAAAAGATCCTTTGCCCGTCGATCCTCAATCTTTCCACAGACAACATGCGGGAAGAGATCGAAAAGCTGGATGCAACGGACATGGACATCTACCATGTGGACATCATGGATGGCACATTTGTACCGAACTTCGGCATGTCGGTGCGTGAGCTGGAAATGATCCGCCGCATCACCGACGCGGGCCATCACAAGCTGGTTGACTGCCACATGATGGTCATGAACCCGCACCGCTACATCAAGAGGATCGCAGAAGCCGGTGCCGACATCATCTACATTCATCCTGAATCTGAGCTGATCCCCTCCGCTACGCTGGAGCTGATTCAGCTGGAAGGCAAAAAGACGGGCCTGATCCTGAACCCCTGCACCAGCCTTGAGACGGTGAAGGACATGCTGCCCATCACTGATTACGTCATGATCATGGCTGTGAACCCAGGCTTTGCAGGCCGCGAATTCATGCCTTACACGCGCCAGAAATTCATTGAGCTGGATAACTACCGCAAGGAAAAAGGCCTGAACTACCACCTGATGCTGGATGGCGGTGCTACCCGCGAGGTGATTGCCGACCTGTACCATAACTGCAATGTGGAAGGCTTCGTGCTCGGCAAGCAGGAGCTGTTCTTCCAGCAGGATGATTACGCAACCTGCATCGACCGCATCCGCACTTTCTGATAAGACCGATTTTTGTGCCGGGGAAAGGCACCTAAAATAAAAAGAACGAGAACACACGAATCAAGGAGGAAATTTACCATGAAAAAGATTTCTCGCCGTAGCTTTCTGACCGTTGTTGGCGCAGCAGCTGCTACCGCAGCCTTGACCGCATGCGGCGGTTCCAGCAGCTCCACTGCAGCTTCCACCTCTTCCGCAGCTTCCACTGCTGCTCCCGCAGCAACCGCAAGCAACGCTTCTGTGGTGCTCAAGTTCGACCTGACCGTTTATCTGGAGCATCCCTGGGGCCTTGCAGCTACCGAGTTCAAGAACCGCATCGAGGAGAAGTCCGGCGGCAGCATGACCGTTGAGATCTACCCCTCCAGCACCTCCGGTTCCGAGGCGGACTCTCTGGCCGGTATGCTGGTCGGCACCACTTCCATGACCATGTCCGGCGGCTCCTTCAACGGCTACGCACCCAGCGCCACCCTGCTGGAGGCTCCCTGGCTTACAACTCTGAGGAAGACGTTCAGGCCATGTGCGAGAGCGACATCGGCAAGGGCATCATGCAGGACTTCGAGGATGCAGGCTTCAAGGTGCTGTGGTATCAGCTGCGTGGTCCCCGTGAGCTGACCTCCAATGTGCCCATCAACAAGGCTTCTGATCTGCAGGGCCGCAAGATGCGTATGAGCGGCAATGTTCTGCACAACAGCATGTGGACTGCCGCAGGTGCCATCACCTCCGCCATCGCACTGAGCGAGACCTTCAACGCACTGAGCCAGGGCGTTGTGGAAATGCAGGAAAACCCCTACGATATGATCTACGATAACAGCTTCTACGAAGTGCAGAAGTACGTGAACCAGACCAACCACGTGTACTCCACCATCTTCAACCTGCTCAGCGTGGATATCTGGAACGGCCTGTCCGAGGATCAGCAGAACATCATCACTGAGACCTCCAACGAGATGCAGGATTGGACCAACGAGTACTACTTCGCTCACAAGGACGAGTACCTCGAAAAGCTGAAGGAAACCGGTATGCAGGTGAACGAGGACGTTGACCGCGACGACATCAAGAACGCCATGATGCCCGCCATCGAGGAGTTCCTGAAGAGCCAGCCGGGCGATTTGTGGACCACCTATCAGGCAATCTGCGATCTGTCCAACAGCTAAACAGACCCTTTAAAAAAGTACATTTTCATCTGACCGTTCTCCAATAGTGGCCGCGCCGTTCTTGATGGGCGGCGCGGCTTGATTTGGAAAATACACACCTGAGTACGGAGGAATATCCAGAATGAAGAAAGTTTTGGACGTGCTGGATAGGCTGTTTCACTATCTGGCAGCCATCGGCTTTGGGTGCGTCACAGTCTGCGTGTTGGTGCAGATCCTTGCCCGCTATATTCCGGGAGTTACCGCTCCCTGGACAGACGAGATGACACGCCTGTTTTTCCAGTATACGATCATGATTGCCTGCCCCATGGCCATCAAGTACCATGAGTACGCATCCATCGATGTGATCGCAGCCCAAACACATGGCACCGGCCGTCACATCCTGAACCTTGTTTCGGATGCGGCCATCCTAATCGTGTGCCTCTTTGGAATCCCGCAGGCACGGACCTATTTCCGTGTTGGCACAAAGTCGCTTTCCACCTCTCTGCAGATCAACCTGGGCATCTTCTATGTGGTGCCGCTGGTCATTTTTATCCTGACTGCAATTTACGTAGTGCTGGATGCGATCAATGAAGTAAATCTGATCAGAAAGGGGGACAAAGCACAATGATCGGTGGCATGTTTATTCTGTTTCTGGTCCTGCTGCTGCTAAACGTGCCCATTGCGTTCTCTCTGGGTGCTTCTTCGCTGTTCTATCTGCTGACCTCCAATATGAACGCGGCGGTCCTGGCACAGAAATTCTATGCAGGCATCGACTCGTTCACCCTGCTGTGCATCCCCGGCTTCATGCTGGCTGGTGCTTTGATGAACGGCGGCGGCATCACCCGCCGCATCCTGAACTTCTGCAACGCCTTCCTGGGCCACTTTACTGGCAGCCTTGCGCTGGTGAACATCGTAGCATCCATGGTCTTTGCCGGCATTTCCGGTACGGCCATTGCGGACGTGTGCTCTCTAGGCGGTATGCTGATCCCCGCCATGGTGGAGGACGGCTACGACGACGACTTCTCGGTTGCAGTTACGGCTGCTTCCTCTGTGGTCGGCCCCATCATCCCGCCCAGTGTGCCCATGGTCATTGCCGGTTCCTGCGTGAGCATCTCGGTTGGCAAGATGTTCCAGGCAGGCATCATCCCCGGTGTCCTGCTGGGTCTGGCACTGTGTGTACCCACCTACATTATCTCGGTCAAGCGCCACTACCCCAAGCACGAGCGTTCCAGCTGGAAGAAGCGCTTGGAAGTTACCAAAGATGCTATCTGGGCGCTGCTGATGCCCGTTATCCTGCTGGGCGGCATCCTTTCCGGTATCTTTACCCCCACCGAAGCTTCCATCGTGACCTGCGTTTACTCCCTGATTGTGGGCGTGTTCGTCTATAAAGAGATCAAGCTCTCGGATGTGCCCCGCATCGTTTACACCAATATGCGCTCCTGCTCTTCCATCATCATCCTGATTGGTCTGGCAAACGTGTTCGCATTCATCCTGACCAACGAGCGCATCCCGCAGAAGGTTGCTACCGCGATCCTGAGCATGACCACGAACCGCATCCTCGTTATCCTGCTGATCAACCTCGTGCTGATCTTTGTGGGCATGTTCATGGAAAGTCTGGCGGCGATCCTGATCACCTTCCCTGTGCTGCTGCCGGTGGCAACGGCTGTTGGCATGAACCCGGTCCACTTTGCTCTGATGGCCATTCTGAACCTGATGATCGGCCTGACCACGCCTCCCGTTGGCATGTGCATCTGCACCGGTGCCAGATCGGCGGCGTTTCCAGCTGGAAAGCTTCAAGGCAAATATGCCGTTCCTGATCACCAGCCTGATTGTGCTGATGCTGGTCTCCTTCTGTGAGCCGATCACCCTGTGGATCCCCAGCCTGTTTGCCTGATAACTGTATGATTGAGATAACTATATGATTGATTGGAGGAACTTACAATGAGCCGTACTGTAGTGATTACCGGTGCCGGCGGCGGCCTCGGCAGCATTTTTGCCAAGGAGTTTGCAAAGACCGGATACCGGGTAGCGATTCTTGATTTTAACATTCAAGCAGGCCAGAAGGTGGCCTGCGAGATCGAACAGGCTGGCGGCGATGCCGCAGCATTCCAGGTGGATGTTACGGACAAAGCTTCGCTGGAAAAGGCCCGCGATGCTGTGGTGCAGCACTTTGGCAGCTATGAAGTGCTGATCAACTGCGCAGGCATTCAGGACCCGCTGGCAAAAACCACCTCGGAAGCTTATGCCGCAGGCGACGAAAAGGCAACAGAGGTCGTCAAGGTAGATCCGCAGGCAGCAGATCTGGCCGCAGAAAAGGCCCGCGTTCTGGCTTCGTCCCGTACCCTGTTCAACATCGACAGCGATAAGCTGCTGCGCGTCATGGATGTGAACTGGCTGGGCACCGTGATGGCATGTCAGGTGTTTGCAGTGAACATGGTGGGCCGCGATGGCTGCTCCATCATCAACATTACCTCCATGGCAGCCTACGATGCACTGAGCATGGTGCCTGCATACGCAAGCAGCAAGGCCGCTGTGGATATGTTTACCAAGTGGCTGTCCAACTACCTGTCCAACACGGCAGGCAAGGTGCGTGTGAATGCGGGCGCACCCGGCTACTTCCTCACGCCGCTGAACCATGACATGTATGTGAACCCGGATGGTTCCTACACCCAGCGCTACTGGAACGTGATCCACCGCACCCCGATGGGCCGCCTTGGCGACCCGAAGGAACTGGTGGGTGCACTGCGGTTCTTTGCTGATCTGGAAATGTCTGGCTACATCACAGGCCAGGTCATTGCCGTGGATGGCGGATTCCTGTCCTGCCCGGGTATCTGAAGCTTTGGAAAGGGGAACATGATTATGAAAGCAATTGTTGTAAATGGCCCTGGTGATATGCAGCTGGTGGAGCGCCCTATGCCTGAGATCAAGGAGCCGAATCAGGTGCTCGTCAAGGTGCACGCTGCCGGCATCTGCGGCTCGGATGTGCATGTCTATCATGCAGCAACCCGTATGCAAAGTATCCTGTGGTGCTTGGCCACGAGGGTTCCGGTGAGGTGATCGCAGTGGGCGAGGGTGTTACCGACCTGAAGCCCGGCGCAAGTGTTGTGTTTGAGCCGATCACCTACTGCGGCAAGTGCTATGCCTGCCGCTGCGGCCACCACAATGTCTGCCGTGAACTGAAGGTTCTGGGCTGCATCGTGGACGGCATTTTTCAGGAATATGTGGTCATGCCGCGCAGCCAGGTGTATGAGTACGATGCTTCCAAGATGACTTATCAGCAGGCTGCTCTGTGCGAGCCGTTCACGATTGGCCTGCAGGCAAACTGGCGCGGCGATGTGCGCCCCGGCGATGTGGTGCTGGTGCACGGCGGCGGCCCCATCGGCCTGATCGTTGCCAACATTGCAAAATCGCGCGGCGCTACCGTGATCGTGTCTGAGCCGAACGAGAGCCGCCTTGCCATGGCAAAGGACTTTGGCGCAGATTACAGCATCAACCCGATGAAGGAAGATCTGGATGCGTTCATCAACAAACTGACCGACGGCGAGGGTGTCAACGTGATCTTTGAGGCCGCAGGCGTTCCCGCACTGCTGGCACATGCAACCAGCCAGCTTTCTCCCGCAGGCCGTCTGGTGGCTATGACCTTTGGCAAGGAGCCGATCCCCGTGAACTTCAAGGAGATCAACGCAAAGGAACTGACCATTCTGGGTACCCGTCATCAGTACCAGAAGTTCCCCGAGGTGGTCAAGATCCTGCCTGACCACCTGAAAGAGGTCGATGAGATCACCACGCATGTGTTCAAGGCAGAGGACTTCCAGAAGGCATTCGATACCCTTGCAGACCGTAACAGCGGCGCTGGCAAGGTGGTGCTGACCTTCGCCTGAGAGCAAGTGCCCCTTACATTATAAAAAGATAAACAAAAAGGAGCTGCTGCACAGTGTTTGTGCGGCGGCTCTTTTTTGCCTGCGGAGGACTTGACAAGAATGATATAAAATGATATGATTTTGATATCATAAAGAAATACTTCCGCACCCTGTGAAGGAGGGAACTGTTATGGAAGAGAAAATTCTGCAGACCAAAAAGAACGGCATGGTCATGCTGCTGCTCACCCTGCTGGGCTATGCTGTTACCGTCCTGCTGTTTTTCTACAGCATCGTTCTGCTGGACGAAAGCCTGTTTCCGGGCATCCTGCTCACGATCCTGTCCATCGCATACTGGGTGGCGGGCATCTTCCTGCTCTGCGGCCTGAAGGTGTTAAAGCCCCAGGAAGCACTGGTGCTTACCCTGTTCGGCGATTACATCGGCACCCTGAAGGGACAGGGGTTTTACTGGGTGAACCCCTTCTGCACCGCGGTGAACCCGGCAGCTGGCACCAAACTGAGCCAGAGCGGCGATGTGAACAGCGGCGAGACCGGCATGGCGGCCCTGCTTAAGGCAGGTAACAGCAGTTCCCAGACCGCAGAATCGACCAGCAAGAAGATCTCGCTCAAAATGATGACCCTCAACAACTCCCGCCAGAAGATCAACGATTGTCTGGGCAACCCGGTGGAGATCGGCATTGCGGTCATCTGGCGCGTGACCGATACCGCAAAGGCCGTATTCAATGTGGACAACTACAAGGAGTACCTCTCCCTGCAGTGCGACAGCGCTCTGCGCAATGTGGTGCGCGTTTACCCCTATGATGTGGCTCCCAATGTGGACACCACCGGCGACGGCGTAGCGATGAGGGCAGTCTGCGCGGCTCCTCGGAGGTGGTAGCCGCCCGCATCCGGGACGAGATCCAGAAGAATGTAGCCGAGGCCGGCATCGAGGTAGTGGAAGCCCGCATCACCTATCTGGCCTATGCGCCGGAGATCGCAGCGTGATGCTGCAGCGCCAGCAGGCAAGTGCCATCATCGATGCCCGCAAGATGATCGTGGACGGTGCTGTGGGCATGGTGGAAATGGCCCTTGAACGCCTGAATGAGAACAAGGTAGTGGAGCTGGACGACGAGCGCAAGGCGGCAATGGTCTCCAACCTGCTGGTGGTGCTGTGCGGCAACCGTGATGCCCAGCCCATCGTGAACAGCGGCAGCCTGTACTGATGGCAGAACCAAAAAAGCAGGTGCCCCTGCGCCTGAACGCGAAGCTCTACGATGCCCTTGCCGCCTGGGCCGAAGATGACTTCCGCTCGGTGAACGGGCAGATCGAATATCTGCTGACGGAGTGCGTGCGGCAGCGCAAAAAGAACGGCAAGTATGTCTCGGACCAGATCGATGTGCCGCCTGAACTGGATATCAAATAAAATACCAATTGGCCCCGGCTGTGCGGATGAACTCTGCATGGCCGGGGTTTGTGTTTATCTGTGGCTCCCTAAAGGCTGAAAATGCGAAATTTCCTGCCGGAAAATAACGAAAATACATTGACAGTTGCACACCTGTGACGATATAATAGGCCAAGGAATATCTTTCTGTGGCAATGGAAAGACCTTCCCGCAGAAAACTATATTCCGAAGAAAAGAGGGAAGCTTACCCGCTTGAACAGACAAAAACAACATCGTGGTGCCGCTGCTGCGCTGGCTGTGCTGGTGCTGGCAGCTGTACTGTTTTTTGTGGGCGGAAGCTGGCTGGAAAAGCGCAGCCAAAAGCCGGAGACCCGGACGGAGCTGCCGCAGGAGACCGCTGAGACCATGGAAGTGGACGGCGTGACCTACCGCAGGCGCACAGATCTGACCACCATCCTTGTTATGGGCATCGACCATGACAGCGAGGTGGAAGCAGAAGGCTCTTATCAGGGCGGTCAGGCGGATTTTCAGCGGCTCATTGTGATAGACAGCAAAGACAAGACGGTCCGTCAGCTCAAGATCGACCGCGACACCATGGCAGAGGTGACGGTGCTTGGCATGCTGGGCAATCCGGTGGGCACCACTCAGATGCAGATCAGCCTTGCCCATGGCTTTGGCGATGGCAAGGAGGAAAGCTGCGGCTATGCCCGTGATGCAGTGTCCCGCCTGATGCAGGGGGAAAACATTGATTTCTATCTGGCTATGAGTCTGGACGGCATCTCGGTGCTGAACGACCTTGCAGGCGGTGTGACCGTGACGCTGGAGGATGATTTCTCCGCAGCAGACCCGGCCATGACCAAGGGAACTACCCTGACGCTGCAGGGTGATCAGGCTGAGATTTTTGTGCGCAGGCGCATGGATATTGGCGAAGGCACCAACGAAGCCGCATGGTGCGGCAGGAGGAGTATCTTGCACAGCTTTCCGCACAGCTGGAAAGCAGGGTGCAGCAGGATCAGCAGTTCACCGCACAGGTGTACGATGCGCTGCAGCCTTATCTGGTCACCGACCTTGCAAAGGGTCAGCTGGTCAATGAGGTGTGGGCCGCAAAGGACGATACTGTGGAGCCTGCCATTGCACTGGAGGGCGAGCATAAGGTGGCAGAGGACGGATTCACCGAGTTCTATCCGACCGAAGCTTCCATCCAGAAAGCGGTTCTGACGCTGTTCTGGGAGCCTGTTGAAGAATGATGTAAATGTTGAAAAGCATTTGCGATAGAAAGCAGCATCTTGGAGAGTGCGGCTTGAAGTGAAAGGAGATCTTCATTATGAAGAAAGTTATCAGCGCTGTTCTGACCGCTGCTATGGTCGTGGGCATGGGTGTGTCTGTTCTGGCAGCAACGCCCAGCAAGACTGTGGCAGATGAGGTCAAGGCCAGCGGTTCTGCTACCGTCACCGGTGTTCTGGGCATTGTCAGCGATGTGAAGGTCACTGCCAAGGAGGATACCGCTCAGGTCGAGGAAGTCCTGCAGGACATCACTTCTGATGCAGACCTGCAGAAGGCTGCGGGCGCTTCGAAAGAAAAGAAGACGACTATAGATGTTACTGTAACGCAGGCCTTTGAGATGCAGACCTCTAACCTGCTCGACGCTGCAAATGTTAAGCTGACCATTGAGTCCAAGGTCATTGAGGCTGCTTACGAGGACAACGAGCAAGTTACCGTTCTGGTGGCTGTGCCCAAGACGAAGGCAGACGGCACTGTGACCTATACCTACTATACTGTGCCCGGTAAGGTCGTGGATGGCAAGATCGTGGTGAACCTGAAGGGCCGTCAGGTCAAGCTCTATGGCTCCAACTTCGTTCTGGTGGCCGTGAAGACCATTGAGGGCTAAGAACTAGAAATGGTCTGCGGTGCTCCCTGATGAAAAAGGGAACGCCGCATTTTTGGCGTATAGGATTCAGAAAAACAGAGGAAAGGGCACAACGCCCGGGCCGCATGGGCGGCAGTATTATAAGGAGTGAAATCGTGCAGCAAGATACTTTTGTGAAGGAGCGCACAGCTTTAGCGGTACAGCCGGAACAGGGAGAAGATACCATTGATCTGCTGGAACTGTTCATGGGCCTGCTGGCCCACTGGACGCTCATTGCAGCCACGGCTGTGGTGGGTGCCGTACTGATGGCGCTTTATACGTTTTTTCTGGTAACGCCGATGTACAAGGCAACGGCTACCATCTATGTGGTCAGCCGCAATGATTCGGTGCTGAACTTCTCCGATCTGCAGGTCGGCAGCGAGCTGACCAGCGATTACATCAAGGTCTTTGAAATGTGGGAAGTCCACGAAAAGGTCATCAGCAACCTGGATCTGGATTACACCTACACCGATATGGCCAGTATGCTGTCTGTCACCGACACCAGCGACACCCGTATGCTGGATATCACGGTCACGAACCCGGATCCGGAAGAAGCAGCAGCGATCGCAAACGAGTATGCGGATGTGGGCGCAAAGTACATCTCGGAAAAGATGAAGACGGACGAGCCCACCCTGATGTCTTCTGCGCGTGTGCCAGAGAACCCGTTCAGCCCCAACAAGGCCAAGAACATCCTGCTGGGCTTTGTAGTGGGCTTTGTGCTGGCCAGCGCCGTGGTGGTGCTGCGGACCATGCTGGACGATACCTACAAGACGGCAGAGGACATCCGTAAGTACGCCGGTCTGGTGGTGCTGGCATCGATCCCGCTGGCCGATGCTGGCGAACAGCCGAAAGAGAAAAGCGAGTTCAAGCGCCGCACCAAGCGGTTTGCCAATGATGTCCGCCGCCGTGTGGGTGGCAGCTCTGGGAGGAAAGCATGAAACAGCTGAAGATCACAAAATTTCCGGCTCTGGATTATGCGGGAAATGAAGCCTTTAATACCCTGAGCACCAACCTCTCCTTTGCAGGTGCGAGTGTCAAAAAGATCATGATCACCAGCTGTCATGCTGCAGAGGGCAAGAGCTATCTGTCCATAAACCTGATGCGCACGCTGGCACAGCGCGGCATCAAGGTGGCGCTGGTGGACGCAGACCTGCGCCGCAGCATGGTCAACAGTGACTACGGCCTGAAATATGAGGATGGCCGCAGCGACGGCAAGGGCCTCTCCCATTTTCTGGCTGGCATGGTGGGCATGGATGAGGTCATCTACCAGACCGACATCCCCAACGCGATCATGGTGCCGGTGGGCCGCGATGTGCCCAACCCGCTGGCGCTGCTGACCAACAGCCATTTTGCCGAACTGCTGGATATGCTGGCCAGAATGGCAGATTACGTCATTGTGGACGCACCCCCGGTGGGCGTGGTCATCGATGCGGCGGAGATCGCCAAGGCATGTGACGGCACCCTGATCGCAGTGAACTACAGCGATGTGAGCCGTCAGGAGCTGCTGGACGTGAAGCAGCAGATCGAGCAGACCGGCTGCCCCATTCTGGGCACCGTGCTCAATCAGGTGGACTACGACAACTATATGGGCCGCAAGTACTACAAATCCTACTCAAAGTATGGAAAGTACGGCTATTACAGAAAGTATTATAAACGAAGCCACGAAGCGGAAAAGAAATGAGCGGCTTTACGGATTATCATGCGCACTTCGTCTACGGCGTGGACGATGGTGCGCAGACCAGAGAAGAAATGTATGCCATGCTGGATGCAGCGGCAGCAGACGGTGTGCGGCACCTGTTTGCTACCTCGCACAGTACGCCGGGCATGGAACGCTTCCCGCAGGAAGTCTATGACCGGCATCTGGCCTTTGCCCGGGATTACTGTGCGCAGAAGGGCTACGACCTGAAACTGGAGCACGGCTCAGAGCTTTTGTATACCCCTGCGGCGGGATATGCGGCAGTCCAGCGCCAGCTGCTGACCTTGGGAGATACCGGCTGGGTGCTGCTGGAATTTGTGCCGAACATAACGGCAAAGGAGCTGGAAACGGCTCTGCAGGAGATCACGGGTGCGGGTTACCGCATTCTGGTGGCCCACATTGAGCGGTTTCCCTGCCTTGCGCAGCACGGCCTGCTGGCCCGCCTGCATGAGCAGTACCGGCTGCGCTGCCAGATCAACTGCTCGGCTGTGCTGGACAGCGGCTTTTTGCAGCGGATGCGGCTGGAGCACTGGGTCAAGGCGGGGCTGGTGGACGCGGTCTCTTCCGATGCGCACAACTGCACCTCGCGCCCTACCCGAATGCGGCAGGCGTATGAGCGGCTCTGCACCCGTGTGGGACAAACGACAGCACAAAAACTGACCGGACTGGATGGCACAGAGTATCTTGTATAGTTGCTTTGACTGCCGGAAATGAAAATGGGAAAGATGCCTCTTTCAGCCAGCTGCTTTATGAGGAAACTGATGGGGAAGGAACGTCCTTTTGTAAAGAAGTGTGGAGCTTTTGGCTTTTTGTGCAAAAAAACTTGCGAATCAAAGGACAAAGTGTTAAACTGAAACAGGAAACATGTATGGTAAACTTGCGGGGGTGTACGAATGAAGATACTGGTCGTCGATGATGGACAGCTTGCAATCAACTCGCTGATTCGCATCCTGTGCCGCGTTGCACCCGACTGTGACTATATCAGCGCCATGACGACCGAGGATGCACTGAGCTGGATGCGTCAGGGGCCGATGGACGCGGCTTTCCTCAATCTGGAAATGCCCGGCATGAACGGGCTTGCTTTGACGCGCATGATCCAGAAGCTGCAGCCGCGCTGCAACATCATTGTGGTAACAGAGCACCCGGAGTATGCGCTGGAAGCGCTGCAGATCTTCGTGAGCGGCTTTTTACTCAAGCCTGCAAACGAGGCAGATGTGCGCAATGTGCTGGAGCATCTGCGCTACCCGCCGGAGAATGCCCCTGTCGGCATCAAGATCCAGTGCTTTGGCAATTTTGAGATCTTCGTGGGCGGGCGCGCTTTGGCCTTCAAGCGCAGCAAGAGCAAGGAGCTGCTGGCCTATCTGGTGGATCGCAATGGTGCCACCTGCACCAACGGCGAAATGCTGGCCGTGCTGTGGGAGGATAAGCCGACACCGCATCGCTGCACAGCCATCTCCGCAATCTGATCTTTGACCTGAGCCATACACTGGAGGATGCAGGTGTTACCGGCCTGCTCATCCGCGGCCGCAGCACACTGGCGCTGGACACCAGCAAGGTGGATTGTGATTATTACAATTTCCTGCGGGGCAGCCGCTCGGCCACCAATTCCTATCGCGGCGAGTATATGACCCAGTATTCTTGGGCAGAGGTGACCCGTTCAGCGCTGCGCCAGCAGGCAAATGTGCAGAAAACAGCCTCGATCCCCAGTTACTATGTGCCGCCTACCGGCTTTTAAACCAGAAAAAACAAGAACACCTCAGAAAATCGCTCGATCTGAGGTGTTCTTTCTTGACATGAAAATACCCCAAGAGTACTCAAAGTTTTGTTTTTACTCTGTCTACTCTAGGGTAGCATGTCAAAAGTAAAGGGGCTTTGTGTGCAATTATTTACTGCTGTGCAAAGATCTTGATCTCGTCCTTATCCATAAAGGCGGCACCGGCAAAACCGGCGGCTTCCAGCTGGCCCAACTGTTTGCCCAGCTTCTTGGCCTGCTGCAGAACGGTGACATTGTAGCTGTTGCGCAGGTCTGCAGCCTTGGCAAGAACGGCGGTGAAGTCGCATCCTTGCCGTACAGCAGGGCGATTTTCTGCTTTGCGCCGGGGATCTGGTAGCCCTGCTCCAGCAGGATGCCACACACCCGCTCGAAGCCGATGGAGAAGCCCACGGCGGGCACCTGAGTGCCCAGGAACTTGCCCACCATGTTGTCGTAGCGGCCGCCGCCGGCCACGGCACCGCTGAACTGCGGGCAGGTGATCTCAAACACCATGCCAGTGTAGTAGCCCTGACCGCGCACCAGACTGGGGCAGTAGGCTACCTGATAGCGGCCTGCAGCCATGGCGTTGGCGGTAGCAAGGACATACTTGAGGTCATCGGCAATGGCGGGGTCTGCGCAGCGGGCAGCCACGGCATCCAGCGTGACTTCGCCTGCGGCAATGAAGTCGGCCAGTGCGTTGATGGCATTTTCCGGCAGCTGCTTTTCGGTCAGCTCAGCCTTCACACCATCGGCGCCGATCTTGTCCATCTTATCAAAGGTGATGCAGACGGAATCCAGCGTATCAGCGGAAAAACCCATGCTCTCCAGCATCCCGCGCAGGATGCGGCGGTCATTGATGTTGACGGTGAAGCCGGTGAAGCCGATGTTCAGCAGGCACGGGTGGTCACGTCGATCAGTTCCACCTCGGCATTGGGGGAAGAATCGCCCAGAATGTCGATATCGCACTGTACGAACTCGCGCAGACGGCCCTTCTGCGGGCGCTCGGCGCGGAACACACGGTCGGTCTGGATCACCTTGAAGGGGCTGGGCAGCTTATCCTTGTTGGCGGCATAGTAGCGGCTCAGCGGCAGGGTCAGGTCATAGCGCAGGCCCATATCGGACAGCTGCTTGGGATCGCCGGTGTTCAGGGCAGCGGTGAGCTTATCGCCGCGCTTGAGCACCTTGAAGATCAGGTTCAGGTTGTCGCCGCCGTCGGATTTGTCCAGATTCTCCATATCCTCCAGCATGGGGGTGGAAATGCGCTCGAAGCCGGACGCACGGTAGGTCTCCAGAATTTTGCCCTGAATGTAATCGCGCAGGGTCTGCTCAGCGGGCAGCAGGTCGCGCATGCCCTTCAATGCCTGTGTTTTCATAAGATGGTTCCTCTCTATATAAATCAATGTAAATACTTTTACCTTATTCATTATAAAGAAATCTGCCGTTTTGTCAATTGAAATGGGCACACTGTAAGGGAAAAACCATTCGGAGGGCAGGCAATGAAACAGCAATTTGCAGCAAAACATCCGTGGACCATCCTTGCGGCGGGCGCAGCCATTCAGGTGCTCACGGGCATCCCGGCGGCGTGGGGCGTATTCCAGCAGCCGGTCATGGACGAGTACGGCCTGAGCGAGCAGGGGGCAGGCTATGCCTTCGGCATCCTCATTGCGGCGTTCGGCGTGGGGTGCGTCCTCGGCGGCTTTCTGCAGGACAGCCGAGGCCCGCGGTGTGCGGCTCTGTGGGGAACAGCACTGCTGTGCGGCGGATTTTTTGCAGCGGCCATGCTGCCGGGCGGCAGTGCGGGCAGCTTTTTTCTGGCATTCAGCATCCCGGCGGGGCTGGGCACGGCGTTTCTGTACCCATCCATCCAGTCCTGCGCACAGAAGTGGTATGCCGGGCGCAAGGGCCTTGCCACCGGCGTGATCGGCGGGGCGGTGGGCCTTTCCGGTGCGTTCCTCACCGTGTTCGTGCGCACGGCGGTCAGCGGCTTTGGGATCGTGCAGGGCATCCGGGGCGCGTTCTGGGCGCTGGGGGCCATAACGCTGCCCGTCTGCCTTGCGGGCAGCCTGCTTTTGCAGGACCCGCCGCAGGATGCCGAAAAACAGCAGCAAAGCGACAAAAATACCATTGACCTTTCCCCGTGGCAGATGCTGAAAACAAAGCAGTACTGGCTGTGCGCAGGCGCGGTGTGTTTTTCCACCCCGGCGGTGCTTCTGTTCAGCCCCATCATCCTGAAGCTGGGCGTGGAGCGGGGGCTGGACGAAAGCGCTGCATTGTGGAGCGTGGTGCTGGGCAGCGTGGGCAGTGCGGCGGGTCGCCTGCTGATGCCCATGCTCAGCGATAAAATTGGCCGCAGGCCACCGATCTGCTGCTGTTTGCGGTGTCGCTGGGGCTTTCGGCAGGGTTTGCGTTTGCGCAGGGCTGGTGGGTGATCGCCTGTTATGCGGGGCTTACCTTCTGCTATTCCGGCCTTGCAGCAGTGCTGCCCGCCTTTCCACCGATCTGTTCGGCCTGCCGCACGCAGGGGTGAACTACGGTTTTCTGGCACTGGGGCAGAGCGTGGGCAGTCTGGCCTTTCCGTTTGCAGCAAATCTCTGGGGGTTGGAAGCCGGGCGGCACTGGCTTGCCGTGGGCGGCGCAGCGGCGGGCTTTGCGGCCATGTGGGTACTGAAGCCTGCCGGGCAGACACCGCGCAGGCAGGACACAGGAGCGTGAAATTTGCCCTCTTGACATAGTTGACAAAAACTTGACGAATGAAATGACAAAAGCATCCGAATTGACAGTTAGCGGAAGGCAACTGCAAATAGTTTTGATGTTTTTTACCGGAAATGTATTGCAAAATCCGTCAGCTTTCTCTATAATAAAATCATGCGTGGTAGTACCGGTTAAGGCGCTGAAAGAGAGCGGCGCGCCCGGTCAGATGCAAGCAGCAAAGGGCAGCGGCTGTGCCGGCAGGGCGCGGCGGCGGCTTTGTGCTGCAAAGCAACATTTGTCAAAAGGAGAGTATGATTATGACCTATTCGCAGCAAGTACAGAATATGTGCCCGATCACCAAAGGTCCTAAGCATGGTCCGGCTCCCATCCCCGAAGAGGGCGCATGGGTCAAGGCCTATGAGATCAAGGACATCAGCGGCTACACCCACGGTGTGGGCTGGTGCGCACCTCAGCAGGGCACCTGCAAGCTGTCCCTGAACATCAAGAACGGTGTCATCGAGGAGGCTCTGGTGGAGACCATCGGCTGCTCCGGTATGACCCACTCTGCTGCTATGGCAGGCGAGATCCTGCCCGGCAAGACCATTCTGGAAGCTCTGAACACCGACCTGGTGTGCGATGCCATCAACGTTGCTATGCGCGAGCTGTTCCTGCAGATCGTCTACGGCCGCAGCCAGACCGCTTTCTCTGAGGACGGTCTGCCCATCGGCGCAGGTCTGGACGACCTGGGCAAGGGCCTGCGCTCCATGACCGGCACCATCTTCTCCACCAAGGCAAAGGGCGTCCGTTATCTGGAGCTGACCGAGGGCTATATCAACAAGCTGGCTGTGGATGCCAACGATGAGGTCATCGGCTATCAGTTCGTCAAGCTGGGCAAGATGATGGAGGATATCCGTCACGGCAAGACCCCCAACGAGGCTTATGAGAAGAACGTGGGTACTTACGGCCGCTTCAGCAAGGAGCAGGGTGCTGTGAAGTACATTGACCCGCGTGAGGAATAAGAGAGGAGGAACAACTCATGGCAACTTTTGAATCTATGGATCGCCGCATGCCGAAAATCGAGGCATGCCTGAAGGCTAACGGCCTGGAGTCTCTGGACGCTTGCAACGAGATGCTCCTCGCAAAGGGCATCGACTGCGACAAGATCGTGCGCGGCGTTCAGCCAATCTGCTTTGATAACGCTGTCTGGGCATACACCCTGGGCACCGCTATCGCCGTCAAGCGCGGCCTGACCGATGCTGCCGAGTGCGCTGCTGCCATCGGCGAAGGTCTGGAAGCTTTCACCATCCCCGGCTCTGTCGCTGAGCAGCGTCAGGTCGGTCTGGGCCACGGCAATCTGGGCGCTCGTCTGCTGAGCGAGGACACCACCTGCTTCGCTTTCCTGGCAGGTCACGAGTCCTTTGCTGCTGCTGAGGGTGCTATCGGCATCGCCCGCACTGCAAACAAGGTCCGCAAGACCCCCCTGCGTGTCATCCTGAACGGCCTGGGCAAGGATGCAGCTTACATCATTTCCCGTATCAACGGCTTCACCTATGTTCAGACTGAGTACGACATCCCCACTCAGACCCTGACCGTCGTCAAGGAGATCCCCTTCTCTGAGGGCGAGCGCGCAGCTGTCAAGTGCTACGGTGCAAACGACGTTATGGAAGGCGTTGCCATCATGAAGAAGGAGGACGTTCAGTGCTCCATCACCGGCAACTCCACCAACCCCGTCCGCTTCCAGCATCTGGTTGCCGGCACCTACAAGAAGTGGGCCATCGAGAACGGCAAGAATACTTCTCCGTCGCTTCCGGCGGCGGCACGGGCCGTACCCTGCACCCCGATAACGTCGCAGCCGGCCCCGCCAGCTACGGCCTGACCGACTCTCTGGGCCGCGTCCACGGCGATGCTCAGTTTGCAGGTTCCTCTTCTGTGCCTGCACACGTCGAGATGATGGGCCTCATCGGCATGGGCAACAACCCGATGGTCGGCGCTACTGTCGCCTGCGCTGTTGCTGCTGCACAGGCCAACGCCTAAATCCTTTTCCCAAGTTCGGCAGAGGGGGCTGCTTGTAAAAGGGCAGCCCCCTTTTTATGCTGATAGATGTTCGCAACAACAAACCACGAAGCAATCAAGGAAGGAAAAACATGAAGAAAGCTCAGATCAAGAAGAGCGTGTCTGCACTGGCTATGGCAGCGGTCATCGCGGTCAGCCTGTTTGGCTACGGCTGCGGTGCAAAGTCTGCCTCTACCAGTTCTGACGCAGGTGTGTCCGGTGACTTCACCGGCACTGCCAAGGGCTTCGGCGGCGACGTTTCCGTCACCCTGACCCTGACCGACGGCGCCATCACCGGCTGTACCGCCGAGGGCAAGGACGAGACCCAGGCGTCGGCTCTGAGGCCATCGCCAAGATGCCCGGCGAGATCGCCGAGAGCGGCAGCATCGCTGTGGACGGCGTGTCCGGCGCTACCGTCACCTCTACCGCCATCAAGGAGGCTGCTGCAGCTGCTCTGACCGCTGCCGGCCTGAACCCCGATGACTACAAGACCGCTGTGGAGAACAACGCTACCGCCGAGGACTCCACCGTTGACGCAGATGTCGTCGTCGTCGGTGCAGGCGGCGCAGGCATGACTGCTGCCATCACCGCTGCCGCTGAGGCAAGACCGTCGTCATCCTCGAGAGCCAGTCCATGGTGGCGGTAACTCCGTCCGCGCTACCGGCGGCATGAACGCCGGCAAGACCGTCTATCAGGATGAGAACGAGTTCGGCGAGTCTGCCGGCGTCGAGAAGACCCTGAAGACTGCTGCCGAGAAGTACGCCGACAACAAGACCATCACCGCTCTGGCAAAGACCGTCTCTGAGCAGTGGGCTGCCTATCAGGCCAACCCCACCGGCTACTTCGACTCTGTCGAGCTGATGGAGCTGGATACCATGATCGGCGGCAAGGGCATCAACGACCCCGAGCTGGTCGAGACCCTGTGCGCAAACTCCGCTGACGCCATCGACTGGCTGGACGAGCACGGCATCACCCTGCACAACGTCTCCAGCTTCGGCGGTGCATCCGTCAAGCGCATCCATCGCCCTGTGAACGCAGAGGGCAAGACCGTTTCCGTCGGCTCCTACATGATCCCCCTGCTGGAGGAGAACTGCGAGAAGGCCGGCGTCAAGATGATGCTGGACACCACCGCAACGGAGATCCTGACCGATGCCAACGGCGCTGCCGTGGGCGTCAAGGCCACCGGCGCTTCCGGTGAGACCGTCACCGTCAACGCCAAGGCAGTCGTTCTGGCTACCGGCGGCTTCGGCGCAAACCTCGACATGGTCGTCAAGTACAAGCCCGAGCTGAAGGGCTTCATGACCACCAACGCCCCCGGCATCCAGGGCCAGGGCATCGAGATGGCACAGGCCATCGGCGCTGCTACCGTGGACATGGACCAGATCCAGATCCACCCCACCGTTGAGGCCAACACCGCTGCCCTGATCACCGAGGGTCTGCGCGGCGACGGCGCGATCCTCATCAACGAGGAAGGCCAGCGCTTCATCGACGAGGTGGGCACCCGTGACGTGGTCTCCGCCGCTGAGATCGCTCAGACCGGCAGCTACAGCTGGCTGGTCGTCGATCAGGCCATGGCCGATGCTTCCAGCGTCATCCAGGGCTACATCAAGAAGGGCTACACCGTCACCGGCGCTACCTACGAGGAGCTGGGCAAGGCTATGGGCGTCGATGCCGCTGCCTTCGCAGAGACCATGGAGAAGTGGAACGGCTACGTTGAGGCCAAGAATGACCCCGACTTTGGCCGTACCAGCTTCGCCAACCCCCTGAACACCGCTCCCTACTACGCTGTGAAGGTCACCGCCGGTGTCCATCACACCATGGGCGGCCTGAAGATCAACGCCAACACCGAGGTGCTGAACGAGAAGGGCGAGGTCATCCCCGGCCTGTTCGCAGCAGGTGAGGTGACTGGCGGCGTCCACGGTGCAAACCGTCTGGGCGGCAACGCTGTTGCTGACTTCACCGTCTTTGGCCGCATTGCCGGTGCTGCTGCCAGCGACTACGCTGCATGAGCATCCGCAAGCAGCCTCGGCCGGCAAAAGGCGCAAAACGCCTGAGCTGGAAGGCAAACCTCCTCTTCGCAGCCGTTATCCTGACGGCAGCTGTCCTGCTGATCTTTCTGCTGCGTCCGCGCAGCAAGGCGGAACCGCTGGCAGCAGTCGTGGACTTCGGCGGCGGCATCACCGAGGTGCTGCCGCTGGATAAGGACTACGATTACCTGTACGATGTGGGCAGCTATGTCGTTCATTTACAGGTAAAAGACGGCACCATCTCGTTTCAGGACAGCCAATGCCCGGACCATGTCTGTGAGAAGTTCGGCCAGCTGAGCGAGGAAGGTGCATGGGCGGCCTGCGTCCCTGCCGGGGTGTATGTGCAGCTGGCTCCGCTGAGCGAGGCCGAAACTGCATCCTGATAGGAAAAAATAAGAGACACCCGCATTGCTCTGAAAAGGGCGCTGTGGGTGTCTCTTTTTGCATAAAAACGGGCGTGTATTTTGTAAATAAAGGGTGAAATGAAATTTGGACGCTTGAGTATTTTGGTGAAATGCGATACACTACCAATAACAGATTTTTCGTGCAAAGGGGCAACTATGCCTTTTGCATCGACTAGGAGGAAAAGCATGATCTGGAAAAAGAAAAAGGATGCAGCGGCTCAGTCTGCTGAGGCTGCCGGGGAAATGACCGGAGCCAAGGGTAGGACCGGTGCAGGCGCATTTGCCAAAAAGAACTGGAAATGGCTCGTGCCGGTGGTCGTCGTGGCGGCAGCGGGCGCTGTCTTTCTCATAGGCGGCGGCAGGAATGGCGCTGCAGCCGCGATGTGACCTACGCCGAGACGACGCCGGTCCGTCAGGATGTCTCCAACTCCCTGAGCGGCACCGGCACGCTGAACCCGGCCAATACATATACCGTCAAGTCTCTGGTGGACGGCAAGATCCTCACCGGCGGCTTTGAAGAGGGCGACAAGGTGGAGGAGGGCGATGTGCTCTACACCATCGACAGCTCGGACGCTTCCACCAATTTGGAAAAAGCCAGCATTGCCCTGCAGCAGGCCCAGCGCAGCTATGACAAGACTGTGGACCGCCAGTATGTCCGCGCAGAGGTGGACGGCACCGTCAGCAGCCTCAAGGTCGCAAAGGGCGACGAGGTGACCAGCGGCCAGGAGGTGGCGGTCATCCGCGACAGCTCCAAGATGCTGCTGAACCTGCTGTTCCCGGCAGCCGACGCTGCCAACTTCTCGGTGGGCCAGAGCGCCGACGTGGTGCTGGACGGCACCTTTGAGACGCTGAAAGGCACCGTCACGCCGTCACCGGCACCGACGAGCTGAGCACCGGCAATCTGCTGGTGCGCACCGTCACCATCCGGGTCAACAATGCCGGCGGTCTGACCACCGCTCAGGCCGCTACCGCCAGCATCAACGGCGTCAGCTCCATCGCCTCCGCCACCTTTGCCTATCAGGCAGAGCGCACCCTGACCGCTCTGGCCAGCGGCACCGTTTCCGCCATCAATGTGCAGGAGGGCGGCGCGGTCTCCAAGGGTGACATCATCATCGAGCTGACCGGCGACGATCTGACCGAATCCATCCAGTCTGCTTCCGAGTCCCTGCGCAGCGCTGAGATCTCGATGCAGAATCAGCAGGACAATATGTCTAACTACACCATTACCTCGCCCATTAGCGGCACCATCATTGAGAAGGACGCCAAGCAGGGCGACGCCCTGACCTCCGGCAGCACCCTCTGCGTCATCTACGACCTGAGCTATCTGGAGATGGTCATCAATGTGGATGAGCTGCAGATCGGCGCACTGTCCGTGGGCCAGAAAGTCCAGCTCACCGCTGACGCTGTGACGGACAAGACCTATGTCGGCACAGTCACCCGTGTGTCCATGAAGGGCAGCTCCAGCGGCGGCACCACGACTTACCCCATCACCATCCGCATCGATAACACCGACGGCCTGCGCCCCGGAATGAACGCCAATGCTGAGATCGTCGTGGCCGAGGCCGGCAACGCTCTCGTCGTGCCGAATGCTGCCGTTATCCGCGGCGGCTATGTGCTGGTGAGCAAGAAGTCTCCCAGCGCAGCCAATGCGGTGGAAGACATGGACGCACCGGAGGGCTATGTCTACGTCAAGGTCGAGACCGGCGTCAGCGACGACAGCTACACCGAGATCAAGAGCGGCCTGCAGGAGGACGACACGGTGGCCTACGACACCAGCTCTGTGTCGGATGACTATTACAGCGACAGTATCTGGTAAGGAGGTGCCCCATGAGCGCTCTGATCGAATTTGAGCAGGTGTGCAAGTATTATCAGATGGGCGATACGCTGGTAAAGGCCGCCGACCACATCACGATGAAGATCGAGAAGGGGGAGTTCGTGGCCATCGTGGGCCAGTCCGGCTCCGGCAAATCCACCTGCATGAACATCATCGGCTGTCTGGATGTCCCCACCCACGGCGTCTACCGGCTCAATGGCCGGGACGTGGGCAGGATGAACCGGGACGAGCTGGCGGATGTGCGCAACGAGATGCTGGGTTTCATCTTCCAGCAGTATAACCTTCTGCCCCGGCTGAACCTGATGGAAAACGTGGAGGTGCCGCTGGTCTACGCCAACATCTCCCGCGCCGAGCGCCACAAGCTGGCCAGGGATGTGCTGGAAAAGGTGGGTCTGGGCGACAAGCTCAAGAACCTGCCCAACCAGCTTTCCGGCGGCCAGCAGCAGCGCGTTTCCATCGCACGGGCTCTGGTGCGCAACCCGGCGGTCATCCTTGCCGACGAACCCACCGGTGCTCTGGACTCCCATACCGGCCGCGAGGTCATCGGGATGCTTCAGCAGCTCCACAGAGAGGGCCATACCGTGGTGCTCATCACCCACGACAATTCCATCGCCGTGCAGGCGGAGCGAATCATCCGTCTGGAGGACGGACAGGTGGTGTATGACGCGACGCCCACGCGCCCGAGGCCATCGTGCAGCCCACTCTGTCCGCCGAAGCGGCACAGGAGGAAGCAAAATAATGGTATTAGAGACTTTCCGCCAGGCACTGCAGAACGTCTGGAGCAACAAGCTGCGCACGTTTCTGACCATGCTGGGCATCATCATCGGCGTCATGGCGGTCATCGTCATCGTCGGTCTGGGCAACGGCATGACCAGAAGTATGCGGGACAGCTTTTCCGCAATGGGCACCAACACCCTCTCCATCCAGATATGGGGCTATGGTTCCCGCACCGCGACGGTGGATGATCTGTACGACATCGTCAAAAAGAACCCTGAACTGCTTTCCTCCATCTCGCCGCAGCTGGATTTCAGCGACAACACCCCCAAGGTGGGTACGACGAACTACCGCTACGGTACGGTGTACGGCGTGGATGAGAACTACATCGAGTCGAAGGGCTACACCCTCGCCAAGGGCCGGAACATCCAGTATATGGACATCGCAGACAACAAGCAGATCTGCGTCATCGGCGATTACATCAACCGCACGGCCTACGGCGGCAATGCGGTGGGCCAGACCATCAAGCTTGGCCCCTATAAGTTCCGCATCGTGGGTGTGCTGAAGGCCAAGATCTCCAACTTCGACCAGCAGGAGGGCAGTGACGACGATGCCGTCTACCTGCCCTACACCACGGCCATGCGCCTTTCCAACGAAAGCTCGCCGGACTCCTACTCCGCCATCATGGTGGACGAGGGCCAGGCCAACGAGGCCAAGGCTGCGGTGGAGCAGGGACTGTATGACATCTTCAAGAGCGACAATGCTTACTACGTCTACAGCGCCAGCGAGTGGCTGGAAGAGATGAACAAGATGATCAACATGGTCATCGTCATCCTCACCGGCATCGCCAGTATCTCGCTGCTGGTGGGCGGCATCGGCATCATGAACATCATGCTGGTGTCCGTCACCGAGCGCACCCGTGAGATCGGCATCCGCAAGGCCATGGGCGCAAAGGAAAAGACCATTCTGGCCCAGTTCGTCACCGAGGCGGCCACTACCTCGCTCTTGGCGGCACGCTGGGCATCGTCCTCGGCTACATCGTGTCGGCCATCGCCAATCAGGTGCTGCCCATGTTCACCGATGGCATGGACATCACGGTCAGCCCGTCCTTCAACTCCATCGCGGCAGCTTTCGGCATCTCGGTATTCATCGGAGTGCTGTTCGGCTATCTGCCCGCAAAACGCGCCGCGCGGCTCAATCCCATCGACGCGTTGAGATATGATTAACCTCTCCGTCTGTGCCTTTGGCGCAGCTACCTCCCCTGACGAGGGGAGGCCTTGGCAGTACGGAAAGCTTTCTCTCTTCGCCAGAGGCTCCCCTCGGTAGGGGGCAACAACGACGACCGCCGCCAGTGGCGGAAACAGGGAGCGTTGCTGGGGCAGCGGCCAGCAAGACGCGCGCAATGCGCAGCGGATGCTGGGTGCCGCAACCCGGCCTTGTCGAGCGAAGCGAGACTGAGAGGTTTAACATTTTT
>ENA-OQCF01000130-OQCF01000130.1-human-gut-metagenome-genome-assembly--contig:-NODE-130-length-27230-cov-4.382356_pt1 | contig 27230 bp, 38 predicted proteins | sample MGYA00242756_ERZ504573 | MGnify/ENA primary metagenome ERZ504573 (study PRJEB26092, sample SAMD00036240) | human gut metagenome | host: Homo sapiens | study: EMG produced TPA metagenomics assembly of... | reverse complement strand
CTAAAATCGCTGCGCCGTGAAAAAAGGCTGGTCACAGCAACGGCTTGCGGATGAGCTGGATTTGTCCAAGAGTAGTGTAAACATGTATGAACAGCGGAGAACGGGAGCCGGGTTTGAAACCATGGAAGCAATCGCTGACCTGTTTAATGTGGATATGAATTATCTGTACGGACGTACAGATATTAAGATTGCTGACCCGATTGTACTAGCACCCAAGAAGCCCACCATCCCCCCGGGCTTTGAGCCGATGCCAAAGATGAAGAAGATCCCGCTGATCGGCAGCATTGCCTGCGGGGAACCCATCACGGCAGAGCAGAACATTGAAAAAATGGTGGACGTGCCGGAGAACATCCGGTGCGATTTTTCCCTGACCTGCCACGGCGACAGCATGGTAGATGCCGGCATCCACGATAAAGACGTGGTGTATATCCGCATCCAGCCGGAGGTTGAGAACGGAGAGATCGCCGCAGTGCGCATTGATGGTGAAGCTACCCTCAAGCGGGTATATTACAACCCCGGCACGCTGACCCTGATGCCCGCAAACCCGGCTTATGCGCCCATGATCTACACCGGCCCCCAGCTGGAAGAGGTGCACATTGAGGCAAGGCCGTAGGCTGGACGCACTGGGTAGGGTGAAAAGCGATATTTCACTAAAATTTGCGAAAAATAACCAATAATTGATTATTTTGCAAAATGAGTTGACAAAATCAACAAAAACGCATATAATAGGGGTGCATCTTTACAGGATGCCGTCAGAAACATGATGTTTCAAAATGCTTAACAGACCCCTGGTAGTAAGCCCCCCGCCGATATGGGGAAGGCTGAATCCTGGGGTCTTATTTTTTACCAAAGGAAGTGTAACACAAATGGCAAAGACAGCAATTCTGGTTGATGGCGGCTTTTACCGCAAACGTGCAGCCCACTTGTGGGGCAAAAAGACCGCCGAGGAACGTGCGAAGGAACTGAATGCTTACTGTATGGCTCACCTTCACGATAAGGACGGCAACGAGGAGCGTCAGCTGTACCGCATTTTCTATTACGATTGTGAGCCAGTAGGCCGCCGCAGCGTGTACCACCCGCTGACAAAGAAGAATGTGGATTTGGACAAATCTGATACTTATACATGGACGCAGACCTTTTTGGAAGAATTGCGGAAGCGCAGAAAATTTGCACTCCGCCTTGGTACATTGTCCAACCAAATAGCCTACAATCTGCGCCCGGATGTGACCCGCAAGCTTCTTGCTGGCACAAAGCAGCTGGAAGAGCTGACCGAGGACGATTTCGTTTTTGTGGCTCAGCAAAAGGGCGTGGACATGCGTGTTGGTGTTGATATTGCGTCACTCGCGTATAAGAAGCAGGTTGATCAGATCATTCTGATTGCCGGTGACAGTGATTTTGTCCCCGCTGCCAAGCTTGCCCGACGGGAGGGCGTGGACTTTATCCTTGACCCGATGTGGCTGATATCAAGCCTGATCTGTTTGAGCATATTGACGGCCTGAAGAGCCAGTGGCGTAAGCGCAGCGAAAAAGCTGAAGCGAAGAAGTAAGGCCAAACAATGTGCAAATTTTGCACATTGCTTCCAGCCGTTGCAAAATCTGCAACAGCTCAATAAAAACAAAAAACGCCCCGGTGCTACCAACACCGAGAGCGTTTGCAGAGTGGCTTGCCCCAGAGGGTACAATCCAACATGAACACTTGTATTGTACCACCTCCGGGCAGGCTTGTCAAAGTGTACCCTTGTGTATGGAGGTGGATTTTATGAAAAAGAGAACCAACACGGCATTTTGGGTCGAGAAGGAAAGCCGCTGGTGCATCGCGGTGCAGAAGAACGGTACCCGCAAGCGCTTTTACAGCAGCACGCCGGGCCGAACAGGACAACGGGAAGCAAACGCAAAAGCGGACGCATGGCTGGATGACAGTATCCGGGACGGCAGGAAGAAGGTAGCCACCCTCTATGCCGAGTGGGTGGAAGAGCTGAAGCTCACCTGCGGCACATCCTATGTTGAGCAGTGCAAGAAATACGGAGATTACTATATTCTGCCTGTCTGTGGGGACATCCGCATTGACGAGCTGACCGAAGGCGATCTGCAAAAAGCCATCAATATGTCTTTCAAAAAGCGATGCCTTAAAAAGGAGCGTCAGCGTAGGTCAAGCGACAAGCCTTTGAGCCGCAAGACCATTATGACGATCCGCTCAACGGAGATCAGCTTTTTGAAATGGTGCCGCCGGAACAGGTACAGTACGATGTTCCCTGAGCTGTCTATCCCGAAGAATGCCCGCATGGGGAAGAAAAAGATTTTACAGCCGACCGCTTTGAAAGTTCTGTTTGATGTGGACACCCGCCTTTACTATGGCAAGCTGGTCTTTGACGAGTATATCTATGCCTACCGGTTTGCAGTTGCTACAGGTGTACGCCCCGGTGAACTTGTGGGGCTCTGGTATGGTGATATCAAAGGAAACACGGTCAATCTGCGCCGCAGCATCAACCGGTTGGATGAGGAAACCACCGGCAAGAACGAAAACGCCATTCGCTCATTTGACATGGGCGAGGAAGCCCATGAGGCCTACGAAGCGCAGGTAGCCTTGCTGAAGGCTTCCGATATCCCGCTGAACTATACCACCCCTTTGTTCCAGATCCCGAACCAGAGAGCTTTATTCAAGCGCTGGAAGAAGTACCAGCGTGACAATGGCATTGAGCCTCAGGTCACGCTGTATGAGATGCGGCACACTTTCGTCAGCATTGAATCCGGCGTATTGACCGACAGCCAGCTGAAGATGCTGGTCGGTCACAGCAAGAACATGGATACTGCCGGAGTGTATCGGCACGAGCTTGATGGTCAGAGGGAAGATCTTGCTGCCGCTACCACCGCGGCATTCAAAAAGGCACAGGCCTGAATCTGGTAACAGTTTTGGTAACACTCTTTTTTGTAAATGTAGCAAAATACATGGGCTACAAACCAACCGCACTACCTTTTTAGCAAGTGTTTAGGCGCGTTGCAGATACGTTTTTGACGTCGCTCAATCATTTTTTTGTTGTTCGACCCCCACTACCCGCATACAAAGAAAAGCGCGATGAGTTCTCAGAATTCATCGCGCTTTCTTTTATAGAATAAATAGTGTTGTTCGAGGTCTGCTCCCTCGCACAAAAAGAAACCGGTACAAAATGAGTACACCCCTGATAGACATTCCTACGGGTTGGGACCCGCAGCTAAGCAAAGCCGCACTGTGGCTTTGCTTGCGGCATAAATGCCGCCGCCTTGTTCGAGATCCCCTCCCTCGCACAAAAAGAAAAACCAGCACACGATGTGTACTGGTTTTTGGTGCGAGGAGGGGACTCGAACCCCCAAGGATAAACCACACGCACCTCAAACGTGCGCGTCTGCCAGTTCCGCCACCCTCGCATACCGTATTGTTTTCGCAGCCCTGAAATCTCTGAGGTGAAAGACCGTGATGCGGACTGCTTGAATATATTACCACGTTCCCGGCAGATAGTCAAGCGCTTTTTCTCTTTTTAAATGAAATTTTCGGGCCGTCATTTCTTAAGAATATGTTGGTTGAAATGCATGGATGGGTGTGATATTATAAAACTAACTATCTCTGCTCAGTTGTTTTGGCAGCAGGGAAGAAGATGATAAGGATACGGCGGAAATGCATTTCTGCGCAGGGTGCAGACCGACCGGTTTTTTGAAAGGAATTTGAGTGGACGCAGGAATGAACGAGAAAAAAGAAAATGTTATTGTAAACGGTTTTTTCTGGCGCTTTGCAGAGCGGTGCGGTGTGCAGCTGATCTCAGCGGTGGTGTCCATCCTTCTGGCGCGCATCCTTACACCCGATGATTACGGCAAGGTGGCACTGGTGACGGTGTTCAACAATATCATGTATGTCCTGCTGGACTGCGGCATTGGCACCGCGCTGGTGCAGAAGAAGGAAGTGGACGAGCTGGATTACTCGTCGGCGTTCTTTTTCAGCATTGTGATCAGCTTTGTGCTGTATGGGGGAATGTTCGTGGCGGCACCGTATCTGGCTGCTTTCTACAATGACCCCAGCATGACCCCGATCTTTCGCGGCATCAGCCTGACAGTGGCGGTCTGCGGCATCAAAACGATCCAGCAGGCGCATGTGACCCGGAATATGAAGTTCCAGTATTTTTTCTATTCCGCCTTTGCGGGCGCGATCGTATCCACGGTCCTGGGCCTGGGCCTTGCTATATGGGCTTTGGAGTCTGGGCGCTGGTGGTGCAGCAGGTATCCAATATCACGGTGGACACGCTGGTGTTGTGGAAGCTGTCCTCCTGGCGGCCTAAGATGGAGTTTTCGTGGCAGCACCTGAAAGGGCTGCTCTCTTATGGCTGGAAGCTGCTGGCCTCGTCGCTGAGCAGCGTCATCTACAACAACCTGCGCAGCCTGATCATCGGCAAGATGTACACCTCGGCGGATCTGGCGTATTACAATCAGGGCGATAACCTGACTTATAATATCGCGTCAAGCGTGGATACTTCCATTGAGAGCGTTTTGTTCCCGGTCATGTCCTCACTGCAGGATGACCGTGCGCAGGTCAAGAACATGACCCGCCGCTCCATCAAGACCTGTACCTATATTATTGCGCCGGTGATGATGAGCACTGCGTTCTGTGCCGAACCGCTGGTGCGCCTGATCCTCACCGAGAAGTGGCTGCCCTGTGTGCTGTTCCTCAGGGTGTTCTGTCTGGGGTATGTGTGCTGGCCGATCATCACGGCAAACCTGAATGCAGCCAAGGCGGTGGGCCGCAGCGATCTTTACCTGAAATGTCAGCTTTTGAACGAAGGGGTGTGCATCCTTTTTCTGCTGGCAACATTCCGTGTCAGCGTCGAGGCCATTGCATATGGTATGCTGATCACGAATGTTGTGACCCAGATCCTGGATGCACAGCTCAACAAAAAGCTGATCGGCTATGGCTACCTGGAACAGATGCGTGATATCCTGCCGACCCTGCTGCTGGCAGCGGGCGCGGGCCTGTGCATGTATCTGGTCATTTTCCTGCACCTGCCGGATCTGCTGACGGTGATCATTCAGGTGGTGGTTGGTCTGGGCATTTATCTGACAGGCTCTGCCATTCTGGAATTGGACACCTTTGAATATTTCAAGGATGTGCTGGCTCCGTCCATCCGGCAGAAGCTGAAACGCTGAAACCGGCATTTTGAATCGTGTAAAAATCCGTCGGGCGGGTGATGTCCGACGGATTTTTGTTCTTTTTGTCTAAAGTATACAAGAAGAAACATTAAAAACCGGCAAAGCGACCATTGAAAAAACGCAACTGATATACTAGAATATAAGTACAAGAGCGCGGCACACGGCTGCGCGGAAAATGCAAAGCAGAAAATATAAAACAGGAGGATTTTCCTATGCCTATGAAAATGGGTTGGCGCTGGTATGGCGAGGGCAACGATCCCATCAGCCTGAGCGACATCAAGCAGATCCCCGGCGTGACCAGCATCGTCTGGGCGTTGCACGACAAGATGCCCGGCGAGATCTGGGAGATCGACGAGATCCAGAAGGTAGCCGATCAGATCCACGCCTACGGCTTCGACATGGACGTGGTCGAGTCGGTCAATGTCCACGATGACATCAAGATCGGCCTGCCCACCCGCGATAAGTACATCGAGAACTACAAGCAGTGCATCCGCAATCTGTCCAAGTTCGGTGTCAAGGTCATCTGCTACAACTTCATGCCGGTGTTCGACTGGACCCGTACCGATCTGTTCCACCCCGTGGGCGACGGCTCCACTGCACTGTTCTACGAGAAGGACAAGATCAAGGGCGATTACAAGGCTATGGCTGAGTACATCATGTCCTTCACTGAGAAGTATAACATGACCTTCCCCGGCTGGGAGCCGGAGCGCATGGCAAAGCTGGACGAGCTGTTCAAGGCTTACGCCCCTGTCACCAAGGAAAAGCTGTGGGAAAACCTGAAGTACTTCCTGGAAGCACTGATGCCCACCTGCCATGAGTGCGGCATCAAAATGGCTATCCATCAGGATGATCCCCCTTGGGATATCTTCGGCCTGCCCCGTCTGCTGGTGGATGCTGAGAGCATCGACCGCTTCCTGAGCATGGTGGATGATCCGTACAACTGCCTGACCCTGTGCACCGGCAGCCTGAACGCAAACCCCAACAACAACTGTGCCGAGATCGTGCGCAAGCACTGCGACCGCATTGCCTTTGGTCACATCCGCAACATCCACCACTTCCCCAACGGCGACTTCTCCGAGGCTGCTCACCGCGACTGCTGCGGCGAGACCGGCATCATCGAGGTGCTGCGTGCTTACCATGACTGCGGCTTTGAGGGCTACATCCGTCCCGACCACGGCCGTCAGCTGTGGGAGGAAGGCCCCGGCAACTGCCGCCCCGGTTACGGCAAGTATGACCGTGCTCTGGGCGTTCAGTACATGCTGGGTGTCTGGGATCTGCTGGATCGTCTGGATGAAGAGAAAAAGAAGGGCTGATAAATATGAAGCTGTCTGAGATCAAAAACGGCAATCTGTCCGCCGAGTGGGCAGAGAAGGGTTATGAGCTGCCCAAATTCGATATCGAGCTGTCAAGGCCAAGACCCACGCCGAACCCACCTGGGTGCACTTCGGCGCAGGCAATATCTTCCGTGCATTCCCGGCTGCCATCCTGAACGATGCGCTGAACACCGGCAAGTATGACCGCGGTGTCATCGTGGCCGAGAGCTTTGACTACGAGATCATCGACAAGGCTTATCGTCCCTACGACAATATGAGCCTGCTGGTCTGCCTGAAGTCCACCGGCGAGATCGAGAAGAAGGTGGTGGCTTCCGTTACCGAGAGCCTGAAGGCTGACTACTCCTTCGGCGAGGACTGGGCACGTCTGGTGGAGATCTTCCAGAACCCCAGCCTGCAGATGATCTCCTTCACCATCACTGAGAAGGGCTACGGCGTTGCTCCTGCTGATCTGGAGCGCGGCCTGACCCCCGTGCTGGCCATGGGCAAGGTCACTGCTCTGCTGTACGAGCGCTTCAAGGCCGGCAAGCTGCCCCTGACCGTCCAGAGCATGGATAACTGCTCCCACAACGGCGATAAGGTCAAGAACGCTGTCCACGCCTATGCTGCCAAGTGGGTGGAGCAGGGTCTGGTGCCCGCCGAGTTCCTTGCCTATGTGCAGGACGAGACCAAGATCACCTTCCCGTGGAGCATGATCGACAAGATCACCCCGCGCCCGGATGCCAAAGTCCAGCAGATGCTGGCCGACGACGGCTTTGAGGACAACTACACCATCGTCACCGAGAAGCACACCTTTACCGCTCCCTTCGTCAACGCCGAGGAGACACAGTACCTGTGCATCGAGGATCACTACACCAATGGCCGTCCTCCGCTGGAGCTGGGCGGTGTGCTGTACTGCGACCGCGAGACTGTGGACAAGATCGAGAAGATGAAGGTGTGCACCTGCCTGAACCCGCTGCACACTGCCATGTCCATCTATGGCTGCATGCTGGGTTACACCCTCATCTCCGCCGAGATGGCCGATGAAGACCTGCGTGCCTTCATCCAGAAGATCGGCTATATCGAGGCGATGCCTGTGGTCGTTGATCCCGGCGTGCTGAACCCCTATGAGTTCATCGGCGCTGTCATCAACCGCCGTCTGCCCAACCCCTTCATGCCGGATGCTCCCCAGCGTATCGCAACCGATACCTCCCAGAAGCTGGCCATCCGCTTTGGTGAGACCATCAAGGCCTACGAGGCACGCGGTCTGGACAAGAGCAACCTGATCCTGATCCGCTGGTGCTGGCAGCTACGCCCGCTACCTGAAGGGCATCGATGACAACGGTCAGGCCTTTGAACCTTCCACCGATCCGCTGCTGGCTGAGCTGCAGGCCATTGTGCTCCGCTGGAGGTCAAGGAAGGCGAGCAGGACTTCAGCTGCCTGAAGAAGCTGTACAGCCGTGTTGACGTGTTCGGCGTGGATCTGTATGCCGTTGGTCTGGGCGAGAAGATCGAGGCAATGGCCAAGGAGCTGTTTGCAGGCCCCGGCGCTGTGCGCAAGACCCTGCACAAGTATACGCTTGCCCGCTGATCGGCTGACGCAATAACATAAGCTATCTTCGCACCCGCGCTGCGCTTTGCTTTGCCGCAGCGTGGGTTTTTTATATACAAAAAAGAACTGCTGATATCTCATCAGCAGTTCTTTTGGCCTGTATATATGCTGGATCTTATGCTTTTCGGCAGTCGTGCAGCTTTTCTTTGGGCAGGATGCCGGCCAAAAACTTCCACACCACTTCCATGCGGTCGTTCAGTAAGTAAGCTTTCTCTTTTTCTACGTAGAGGTACACCGCATTGTCCGTGCGGTAGGCGCAGTAAAAGCTGTCCCATGCGTGGCGGCTGGTGGGTTCGGGCTTGTCCTGCTGGCCGTACATCCACACAGCAATGCCGGTGTCGGCCAGCTCCACACGGTAGAAGGCACGCGGCAGGTGCATCTGTTTGATCTGCCGGGAAACGCTGCGAAGAACGAGTAAAAGTAGCTCACCGGCAGGCCGATGCCCACAATGGCAAGCACAGCAGCCAGCAGCCCGGCACCCGGCGCTTGCCCAGCTGCGAAAGGCAGACGGCGGCAAAAGCCAGCATGATGGCGGCAAAAACAGCGGGACGCAGCCATGCTTTGCGGTGATGGAATGCATCGAACACGGCAAAATCGCGGAAGCCCTGCTCACCCATAGTGGTGGAAACGGAGATGGTCTGGGACATAAAGTCGCCTCCTTTGTATTTGTAGGCATCGTACCACAATTGCGCGGTTTAGGCAAGAGAAAAACATGCAAACCTTGCCAATCCGGCCCAAAGCGTGGTACAATAAATCGTTATCAAACGAAAGGAGGCGGCAGGTTTTGCAGCACCGCAAGCGGCAGATCACCCTCAAGCAGCGCATGGGCTTGTGTCTGGCAGCATTTTTTGCGGCCTTTGCCATGCAGCTCACGCTCAATGGCTACCAGTCCAGAGCAGTGCAGGCAGTACAGGACGCGCAGATGGGCTGCTTCAACGCCATCAGCCGCTTTCAGGGCGGTGTGGAAAGCTCTATTTCCGTGCTGGAGAACTACCGCTGGGAGAACAGCGAGCCGGAGGAGATCATTGACCGGCTGCAGTCGGCATCTTCCACCTGCAACGCATGGCTCTGGCGCATCGGTACCAGCCTGGACAGTCTGGAAAGCGTCAGCGATGAGCAGCGGGTGCTCTACAGCGCAGTGGATACGGTCTATCAGACCTACACCGGCCTGCTGGATGAGCTGGAAAACGACCTGCTCAGCGGCAACGATGCCGCAGCTTCCCAGCTGTATTATGCAAAGGTGGTGCCCTGCGGCGATTACCTGAGCCAGTACACTCTGCAATTGCTGGAAACCGCCATTCAGGATTCCCAGACCACCTACACCACCATCTCGGCCCTGAACGAGCGCATCACCATGCTGCAGACGGTGGTGGTGGCGCTGTGCGTGGCGCTGGGCTGCGTTACCGGTTTGATGGTCATGCGTCTGCTCACGCCGGTGCAGCAGATGATCGCTGCCTCCCGCGCCATTGGCAAAAGTGAGTTCGACACCCCGGACATCCCGCTGCCCAAGCAGCCGGAGATCGCTCAGCTGGCCGAGTCCTTCAACATCATGAAGCACTCCATGGCCCAGCAGGTGACCACCCTGCAGGAGAAAAACGAGATCGAGCGGGAGCTGCACCGCCAGAAGACCGAAGCACTGGAGCTGCAGAACCGCATGGAGCGCAGCCGGCTGCAGCAGCTGCGCAGCCAGATCGACCCGCACTTTCTGTTCAACACCCTGAATGTGATCCAGCAGACCGCCGGTACCGAGACGGCCTACCGTACGCAGGCGCTCATCATGGCGCTTTCGCACCTGCTGCGCTACAGCCTGATGAGCAACGATGAACAGGTGCCGCTCTCCCGTGAGGTGCGCATCGTGGATGAATATTACTCCATCTACCATGTCCGCTTTGGTGAGCGGGTGCGTATGGAGTGGCGCATTTCCGATTCGCTGGATCTTACCGAGACCATGGTGCCGTCCTTTATCCTGCAGCCCATCGTGGAAAATGCCTTCAAGCACGGCATCTGCCCCAAAGAGGAGGGCGGTGTGGTGCGCATCCGCGTGAACCCTCTGCGGGAGAAGGGACTGCTGTGCATCCGCGTGGTGGATAACGGCGTGGGCATCCAGCTGGATCAATTACGACAGCTGCGCAGGGCGCTCAGCCAGCCCGGTGAGCGCTGGGAGCATATCGGCATTTATAATGTTGCGGCCCGCCTGCGTCTGCTGGACCGGAACAGCCGCTTTGTGATACGGTCCCATCCGGGACGCGGTACGGCGGTGGTGCTGTATCTGCCATTGGTGGAGAATGAGGAGGAGTTTGAGGAATGATTCGTCTGTTGATCGCGGATGATGAAGCACTGGAACGGGAAACGCTGGCGGACATCGTGGCCCGCCGCTTTGAGCACGAAGTGACCATCGAGACTGCGAGAACGGCCGCAAGGCAGCGGATACGGCGGTGCTGTGGGGCGCAGACCTGATCCTGATGGACATTGAGATGCCCGGTATGAACGGTCTGGATGCAGCCCGCGCCGTGCTGGAACAGCGCCCGGAGTGCAAGGTGATCTTTGTTACGGCCTACAGTCTGTTCCAGTACGCCCACGAGGCCATGCATCTGGGTGCCTGCGATTATCTGCTCAAGCCGGTGAACCCGGACGAAGTGGAAGCTTCCATCCGCAAGGCCATCCGTCAGATCGAGGCGGGCCGCCGCCTTGCAGAGCTGGCTCCGGTGGAACCGGAGCCGGAAGCGGATCCGGAGAGCGATGCCGCCGAAGCAGGGGAGAACGACCGCAATGCACTGGTCATGGCCCATGTGCGCAAGTATATGGAGGATAACTATATGTTCGACCTCTCGCTGGACAGTGTGAGCGAGATCCTGCAGATCAGCCCGGCGTATCTCTCGGCACAGTTCAAGAAGTACCAGAAGATGAACTTTCTGGACTGCCTGACCGAACTGCGGATCAACGCTGCCAAGGAGCTGCTCACCGACCCGTTCCGTTCGGCAGCAGAGGTAGCTTCCATGGTGGGCTACGAGGATTCCAGCTATTTTGCCCGCACCTTTAAAAAACGCACCGGCATGACCCCCACCCAGTACCGCAGGGAAGCGGCCAAGGCTGCACGGGAGGCCCGCCTGTGACCCGCCGTCAGCTGCTCACCGCCCTGTTCGGCGCGGCGGTGCTGACCCTGCCAATGGCCGGCTGCGGCCATCAGCCGGTGCAGGAGCAACAGGGGGCGGAACTGATCCTGCGCTATGCGGAGAACCAGCCGGAGGATTATCCTACTACGCAGGCGGCGCTGGCCTTTGCAGACCTTGTAGCCCAGCGCACCGATGGCCGCGTGAAAGTGCTGGTGTACAGCGGGGGAGAGCTGGGCGCGGAGCAGAGCGTGATCCAGCAGATGCAGTTCGGCGGCATTGATTTCTCCCGCGTGTCCCTCAGCCAGCTGGCAGAGTACGAGCCGGCGCTGAGCGTTTTGCAGCTGCCGTACCTTTACACCGACGCTGACAGATGTGGCGCGTGCTGGATGGGACCATCGGCGACGAGTTCCTCTCCACGCTGGAGTCGCTGGAGCTGACCGGCCTTTCCTGGTTCGATGCCGGTGTGCGCAGCATCTACACCCGGCAGAAGGTGACAGGCCTTGCGGATCTGCAGGGCATGACCATCCGCGTGCAGGAATCGGACATGATGAGCGAAATGATCACCGACCTCGGCGCAAAGCCGGTGAAGGTAGTGTACAGCAAGGTGTATGCCGCCCTGCACAACGGTGAGATCGATGGCGCAGAGAACAACTGGCCCAGCTACGAAGCCATGGGTCACTACGAGGTGGCACCTTACTTTTTAAAGGATGAGCACACCCGCGTGCCGGAGGTGCAGCTTGCAAGCCCTGCTGTGATGGAAAAACTGGCCGCACTGGACGAGCGCTACCCGGAGATCATCCGCCTGTGTGCCCGGGAGAGCGCCAAGGTGGAGCGCAGGCTCTGGGCGCAGCAGGAGGCGGAATCGGAAAGTGATCTGCGTGCAGCAGGCATTGAGGTGACAGAGCTGGACGAAGAAGAAAAGGCAAGGTTCCGTGCTGCTGTGCAGCCGATGTATGATCGGTTTGCCCAGCAGGGCGAATTGATCGCCCGCATCCGGCAGGCATAAGCCCCACAGAAAAGCCCGGAAAAGATGGGCAAAGAAATCAGGAAAACAGAATAAAGAACCGGCAAAGCGCTGTGTGCTCTGAACCCCAAAGGGAAGGGCATCCAGCGCTTTGCTTCTATCTGGAATACAGAAATGTATCCATCTGTTAGGCGAAGGTGCACAAACAAAAAGTAAAGCACTTGGCATTTTTCACAAAAGAAATTCTGACATTTTTTCAAAAAACAGGACATTTTTTGAAAGCCCTTGTTTCGTTTAAAAAAATTTGCTAAAGTGTGTACAGTAAATGAACGGCATGCGGGTCCTGTGCAGACCGTGCTGTTCGGGAGATTTAAGGAGGACGATTTATTATGAAAAAGATCACTCGTCGCAGCTTTCTGGCAGCAGCCGGTGTTTCCGCCGCTGCTCTGGCTCTGACCGCATGTGGTGGTTCCAGCAATTCTGCTGCTTCCACCTCTACCGCAGCTTCTTCCACCGCAGCTTCTGCTGCTGGTGATGCTACTGCTGCTGCAAACGATCCCAAGGTGACTCTGGTCTACGCCGAGGTCAACCCGCTGGATACCATCGTTGGTCAGACCGCTACCCACTTCAAGGAGAAGGTCGAGGAGCTGACCGGCGGCTCCGTCGTCATCGATGTGCAGGCTTCCGGCGTTCTGGGTTCTGAGAACGATGTTCTGGACGCAATTCTGGGCGGTTCTACCTCCATTGATATGAGCCGTATCTCCGCTTTCGCACTGACCAGCTACGGCTGCAACAAGTCCAAGCTGCTGTCCATCCCCTTCACCTTCGAGAACCGCGCACACTTCTGGAACTTCGCCAACAGCGATCTGGCACCTGAGTTCCTGAACGAGCCTCAGGAGCTGGGCCTGCCCGTTCGTGGTGTCTTCTACGGCGAAGAGGGCTTCCGTCACTTCTTCACGGTCAACCCTGTTTCCGGCATTGATGATTTCAAGGGCCTGAAGCTGCGCGTGTCCAACGACCCCGTCATGAACGGCCTGGTCGAGGGTCTGGGCGCTAACCCCACCGTCGTTTCCTTCGGTGAGCTGTACAGCGCACTGCAGACCGGCGTTGTGGATGGTGCTGAGCAGCCCATCGCAAACTACAAGTCCAATGCATTCCCCGAGGTTGCCAACAACCTGATCCTGGACGGCCACACTCTGGGCGCTGTTCAGGCTGTTATCACTGATAACGCATGGGGCAAGCTGACCGAGAACCAGCAGGCTGCCATCATGGAGGCCGGTGCTGATACGCAGGCCTTCAATGCAGACCTGTCCGAGACCGCTGAGAACAAGGTTCTGGATGAGCTGAAGAGCTCCGGCTGCAATGTCGTGGATGTTCCCGATAAGGCACCCTGGCAGGAAGCTTGCCAGAAGGTCATCAGCGAGAACACCTCCGATCAGGCTGAGCTGTATCAGCAGCTGCTGGACATGAAGGCATAATTGAAAAAGCCTTTCCTGTTCTGAGATAGTATATAGCCCGGCGGGGGACTACGGGATACGCCCGCAGACCTGCCGGGTTTTTTATATGGAGGAATTCATATGCCGAAAATCTTTACCACTTTGGATAAGATCAAGCCGGCGTACGACATCACCTACAAAGTGGTCCTGTTTATCTGCAAGCTGCTGCTGATCGCAGATATCCTCATCACTACCATGTCGGTCATCGGTCGTTACGTCTCGTTCATCCCGGACCCGGCATGGTCGGAAGAAGTTGTGCTGACCTGCATGAGCTACATGGCCGTGCTGAGTGCTGCTCTGGCCATCCGCCGCGGTGCCCATATCCGCATGACCGCATTTGACGTGTATCTGCCCAAGATCGCCGTCAAGGTGCTGGATATTCTGGCCGACCTTGCCGTGTGCATTCTGGGCGTCATCATGATGGTGGTCGGCTGGAACTATGCCACCACTCTGGGCGGCCGCGGCTTCTACGTGTCCATGCCCTGGCTGAGCCGCTTCTGGATGTACTTCCCGGTGCCGCTGGCCGGTGTTGCCATGATCATCTTCGAGATCGAGGCACTGTACAACCACATCAAGAGCATTTTTGTAAAGGAGGAAGTGTAATATGACAGTTCAGACACTGGCAATCATTGTCCTTCTTGTCAGCTTCTTTGTAATGATCTTCCTGCGTTTCCCCATTGCATACGCCGTTGGTCTTTCCAGCGTGCTGTGCATGATGGTGCAGGGTCAGGCACTGACCGATGTCTGCCGTCTGATGGTCAAGGGCATCTCTTCATTCAGCCTGATGGCCGTGCCGTTCTTCATCACCATGGGCGTACTCATGGGCTCCGGCGGCATTTCTGAAAAGCTGATCGCTCTGGCTGATGCCTGCGTGGGCTGGATGCGCGGCGGCATGGCAATGGTCAACATCGTTGCTTCCTACTTCTTCGGCGGTATTTCCGGTTCTGCATCTGCAGATACCGCTTCCATCGGCTCCATCATGATCCCCATGATGGTCGATCAGGCTACGATGCCGACTTCTCCACTGCTGTTACCATCACCTCCTCCTGCGAGGGTCTGCTGGTTCCTCCGAGCCACAACATGGTCATTTATGCCACCACTGCCGGCGGCATCTCGGTCGGCAGCCTGTTCCTGGCAGGTTATCTGCCCGGTGCTCTGCTGGCCATCGTCCTGATGATCGGTTCCTACATCATCTCGGTCAAGGAGAATTACCCCAAGGGCTCTCCGTTCAGCATCAAGGGCTTCGTTAAGCAGCTGGGCACTTCCATCTGGGCACTGGCCGCTGTTATTATCGTTGTGTTCGGCGTTGTTGGCGGTGTGTTCACCGCTACCGAGTCTGCAGCTATTGCAGTTATCTACTCTCTGTTCGTGTCGGTGTTCGTCTACAAGGGTCTGGACTGGAAGGGTGTCTGGCATGCACTGGATGAGTGCGTGAACACTCTGTCCATCGTGCTGATCCTGATCGCCACCTCTGCAGTCTTCGGCAACTGCCTGACCATGCTGCATGTGCCGGATCTGGCTGCAAATGCCATTACCAGCGTCACCGATAACCCCTACATCATCGCTCTGCTGATCGATTTGATCATCTTGGTTCTGGGCTGCATCATGGATATGGCTCCCATCATCCTGATCGCTACTCCCATCCTGCTGCCCATCGCAACCTCCATCGGTATCGATCCCATCCAGTTCGGTATCATTGTGGTTCTGAACTGCGGCATCGGCCTGCTGACTCCTCCTGTCGGCGCTGTGCTGTTCATCGGCTCTGCCGTTGCAAAGCGCCCGATGGAAAAGGTCGTCAAGGCGACCCTGCCGTTCTACCTGTGCATGTTCGTTGCACTGCTGCTGCTGACCTTCGTGCCCGACATCAGCCTGGCGATCCCCAAGCTGCTGGGCGGCTACGTCAGCCCCATCACCAACCCGCTGGTCCTGTGTTCATCCACTGATGGCCTGACGGCGTAAGGTAAAACCGTTAAAGTCCTCTGCATGAAAGTGCAGGGGACTTTTTGTATGCTAAAAACTTTATTTTCCCTCTTGCATTCTGTCGGAATCGTGCTATAATAGTAAGGCAATCGTTTCCAAGGCCGCTCGACGGGGTAGCCGATATTGAAGGTTGTGATGGCACATACATTTATAATATGGCCCCAATAAGTCAGAACCAGAAATGAGGTGAAAAGAATGAAACAGGGTATCCATCCGAACTACGTTGACTGCACCATCACCTGCGCATGCGGCAACGTCATTAAGACTCGTTCCACCAAGCCTGAGATCCACGTCGAAGTTTGCTCCAAGTGCCATCCTTTCTACACTGGCAAGCAGAAGCTGGTTGACTCCGGCGGACGTGTTGAGCGCTTCAACAAGCGTTTCGGCCGTAAGTAATTATGGTTTTCTGAGCACCGTTTCCTTTGGGAGACGGTGCTTTTTTGCTGCCTTTTTGGTATATGAAAGGGCGGCCTTAATCATTCTTAAGAATTCTTTTTGCATCCCGCCACAGGATTGTCTTAATTTTTACACATTTTCGGTCTAAAATATACCAGCATTGAACTAGATGAAAAAGGAGCGTTTGCTGTGATCGAAGTATCGCATCTGAGCAAAAAGTATGGCACGCACCCTGCCATTGAAGATTTGTCCTTTACGGTGGGCGACGGCCAGATCTTCGGCCTGCTCGGCCCCAACGGCGCGGGCAAGTCCACGATCATGAATATCCTCACCGGCTACCTTGCCCCCACCTCCGGTGAAGTGAAGGTGGCGGGCTTCAGCCTGCCGGAGCAGGCCCAGCAGGCCAAGGCCTGTGTGGGCTATCTGCCCGAGCAGCCGCCGCTCTACCCGGAAATGACGGTGCAGGAATATCTGGATTTTGCTGCAGAGCTGAAAGGCATCCAAAAGAAGGCCGACCGCAAAGAACAGGTGCGCAAAGCTGCCCGCCGCACCGGGCTGGAAGAGGTGCTGCCCCGGCTCATCCGCAGTCTGTCCAAGGCTACCGCCAGCGCGTGGGCATTGCGCAGGCACTGCTGGGCGCGCCGCAGCTCATCATTCTGGACGAGCCTACCGTGGGCCTTGACCCTGCACAGGTCATCGAGATCCGCAGACTGATCCGGGAGCTGGGGAAAAGCCACACGGTCATCCTGTCCAGCCACATCCTCAGCGAGGTGCAGGCAGTGTGCAGTCAGGTACTGATCCTTTCCAAGGGGCATCTGGTGGCGGTGGGTGCGCCGGAACAGCTGGCCGAAAAGCTGAACCCCGGCAGCCGTCTGCGCGCTACCGTTCTGGGCGGGGGGCAGACCGTGCTGAAAGCAGTCGGCTCCATTCCGGGCATCCGCAAGGTGGAGATCGAATCCGAGGCCGACGGACAGGTGACCTTTACCGCAGAAAGTGCCGATGCTTCTGACCGCCGCGCCGAGTGTCCCGCGCCCTTTCGCAGGCCGGATGCACGGTGCTGGCGCTGGCAGCGGAAAACAGGACGCTGGAGGAAGTGTTCCTTGCACTGACCGAAAACGAGTCTGAAACACCATCGGATGAAGGGGAGGAGAAAACGGAATGACCGCCATATTCAAACGCGAAGTCCGCAGCAGCTTTCATGGCATGATCGGCTACGTGCTCACCGCCTTTATGCTGGCGGCAACGGCCATCTATTTTGTTGCCCTGAATCTGGCTACGGCCTGACGGATTTTGGCTATTACACGCTTTACCGCACCACGTTTGTGCTGCTTTTGTATATCCCGGTGCTCACCATGCACTCCTTTGCAGAGGAACGCCGTACCCGCACCGATCAGCTGCTGCTTACCAGCCCGGTGTCTGTGTGGGAGATCGTGCTGGGCAAATTCTTTGCCCTGTGCGTCATCTTTGCACTGCCGTGCCTTGCCGATGCGGTCATGATCCTTGTACTGGCCGCACTGGGTGCCACCGGCACGGCCACGCTGGCAAACTTGGCCGCTCTGCTGTGCTATTATCTCATGGGCTGCGCCGCCATTGCCATTGGCGTGTTTCTTTCCAGCCTGACCGAGAATCAGATCATTGCTGCGGTGGCAGGTGTTGCCGCACTGCTGCTGGCCTACATGATGCCCAGCCTGCGCAGCATGTTCACCGCAGGCAGCGCAGTGGCGCTGGCCCTGTTCACCGCCATTGCGGCAGTGCTCAGTGTGGTGGCTGGCCTGCGTACCCGCAGCTTTACGCTGGGCTGCCTGACCTTTGCGGGCTGCTGTGTGGTGCTGACGGCACTGTTCCTGCTGCAGAGCAGCTGGCTGACCGAAGCGTTCAGCGCGGTGCTCAGCGGGCTGTGCCTGTTCGCGCCGTTTGAAGAGTTTGTCAACAACAGCTTTTCCATTCCGACGCTGGTGTACTACCTGACCGTGACCATGCTGTTTTTGTTCTTCACGGCGCAGGGGCTGGAAAAGCGCCGCTGGAACTGAGGGGAGGGGAACAACATGAAAAATTTCAAAGTTTCTTCCTCCGCAAACGGCAAGGTGTTCCGCAATGGGCTGTACTCCACGGCCATTCTGGCAGCAGCCATCGTGTTGGCCGTGCTGATCAACCTGCTGGTGGGGGCCATCCCGAAAAAATACACCGAGTTCGACCTCTCTGCCGCCAAAATGTACACGCTGGGCGACAGCTCCAGGCAGCTGATGCAGAGCCTGGATCAGGACGTGACCGTTTATTATCTCTGTGAGACCGGCAGCGAGGATGCCATTATCACCAAGCTGCTGGATCACTACGCCGACGAGAGCGGTCACTTCCACTGGGAGCAGAAGGACCCGGCGCTTTACCCGACCTTTGCAGCGCAGTACGGCGCAGAGAATGCATCCACCGGCAGTCTGATCGTGGTCAGCGGTGAGAACAGCGAAGTGCTGAACGCCGCCGAACTTTACGAGTACGATTACTCCGATTACTACACCACCGGCGCTGCCAACGTGACCTTTGGCGGCGAAAAGCAGATCAGCTCTGCCATCTACAAGCTGACTGCCGCAGCAGAAAGTCATGCCTACTACACCACCAACCACGGCGAGCAGGCGCTTACCTCCTCACTGACCGAGGCGCTCAAGGCGCAGAATATCGATGCCCAGCCGCTGGATCTGCTCACCGGCACCATCCCGGAGGACTGTGATCTGCTCATGATCAGCAACCCCGCTTCGGATTTTACAGCTGACGGCCTTGTGGATGAGATCGCGCAGCTGCAGACCTATCTGGAAAACGGCGGCAAGGTGCTGCTGACCACCAGCGGCTATACCGAAACGCCCAATCTGGATGCAGTGATGGCACAGTTCGGCCTTGCACGTGAGCCGGGTCTTGTGGTGGAGGGCGATGCGGGCCACGCGCTGCACGGCTACCCGTACTCGCTGTTCCCGGACTACGCGGCCGCCGACGAAAGCACCGCGCTGGACGGCGTGAATCAGAGCACCCATGTGATGCTCTCGGTGGCACAGGGCATCACCATCACCGAGATAGACGATGTGACGGCGGAACCGCTGCTGTATACCACCGAGGATGCCTACAGCAAGCAGGACTTTGATGCCAGCTCTTCTTCCGCAAAGGAAGCCGGCGATACCGACGGCCCGTTCTCGCTGGCCGTATGGGCGCGCAATGACTCCACCGGTGCCGAGGTGATCTGGATCGGCTGCCCCAACATGGACAACGAGCAGGTGTACCAGTCCATCCCGGGCAACCTGACCTTCCTGCAGGGCTGTGCCGCTTCGCTGGTAGGGCAGAGCCTGCTCATCGACACCAAAGCACTGGAAGCTGCACCCATCACGGTCCCGGCTTCCGCATCCATGACGCTGGGCATGGTGTTCGTATTCGTGCTGCCCGCAGCAGTGCTCATTGCAGGTGCTGTGGAGGTGCTGCTGCGCCGCCGCAGGTAAGGGGGCACTGCCATGAAAACAAAACAGCGCACCCTTGCGGTGCTTCTGGTGCTGGTGCTTGTGCTGGGCGGGCTGCTGTGGTTTGTCAGCCGCAGCAATGCCGCAGAAGAAGCTGCTTCCAGCGCCGCCGCAGAGGGCAGCATCCTGCTTTCTTCTTTTGCGGCGGGCGATGTGACCAGCATCCGGTATGCCTATGGCGGCGAAACGCTTACCCTAAATTACGATTCCGGAAGCTGGACGCTGGCGGATGACCCGGACTATCATCTGGATGCATCTGCCTGCAATACCATGGTCACAGCGCTGGCATCCCTGAACGCCAAACGTCAGCTCACGGCTCAGCCCGGCGAGGACTACGGCCTTGCTGATCCGGCTGTTACAGTCACGGTGACGGCGGCAGGCGAGACGAACACCTTTGCCTTTGGCACCGAGAACCCGGTCACAGGAGATCTGTATGTGCAGAAGGCAGGGGACGATGCCGTGTACACCGTTTCTGGCAACAAGGCAGCCTGCTTTGAACTGACCAAAGCGGACCTTTTTGGCGCGTTCAACCCGGCGGGACTGACAGCTCCGCGCTGGAAAGTGTTTCCATTACGACGGGCAGCGGCACCCTTGCACTGAATGCAGTCTCTGAGCCTGCGGAAGCGGAGAGCGATTCCTCGGAAAGTGCGGCCGATTCCACCACCTATCAGACCGTGTGGCGGCTGGCCGATGAACCCTCTGCCGATCTGGACGACAGCAAGGTGCAGAGCATCCTCTCTGCTCTGGCAGGCTATGTGACCGCACAAATCACGGATGCCGACCCTTCGGCCTATGGCTTTGATGCACCGCTTGCAACGGTGCGGGCCGCCTCTGCCGATGGGACCGTGACCCTCCACTACGCCGAAAATGCAGACGGCTGCTGGATGATGGTGGAGGGGGACAGTTCCGTCTATGCGGTTGACCTTGACACTGTGCAGGCCCTTCTGATAACGACCGCTGCCTTAAAAGCTGAATAAAAACCTTTGTGCGCCGTATGCGGAAAGCCCGCTGCGGCGCATGTTTTTTTGTTGCGGCGTGTAAAGCTTCGGCAAACATTGGCAGAGTGATTGACATTTCAGCAAAGATTGATTAAGATAGACGAGACAGGGCAGAATAACTGCGCAATATAAGAGCCTGCTTTTGCAGGTTCTCCGGTCGTCATGGATGTTGTGCGGGGCTGGGTCGCCCTGGTACGAGGGATGGGGCATGGCCCTGTCTTTTTTCGTATCTGAGTTACAAGGAGGATAAAGTAAAAAATGGACAACTCGGTGATCGTTTCACTGCGGGATATCGTAGTGGAATTTGACGGTCAGCGCATTCTGAATGGGCTGAACCTCGACATCCATGACAAAGAGTTCGTAACGCTGCTGGGCCCTTCCGGCTGCGGCAAAACCACCACCCTGCGTCTGATTGCAGTTTTCTGGAACCCAATTCCGGCAAAGTGCTGCTGAAAGGTGAGGACATTACCGGCGTGCCGCCCTATAAGCGCCCGGTGAACACCGTTTTTCAGAAATACGCACTGTTCCCGCACCTAAACGTGTTTGAGAACGTGGCCTTTGGTCTGCGGCTCAAAAAGATGGACGAAGAGACCATCCGCCGCAAGGTGCGCAACATGCTGGAAGTTGTTGGCCTGAAAGGCTTCGAGCGCCGCAGCATCAGCCAGATGTCCGGCGGCCAGCAGCAGCGCGTGGCCATCGCCCGCAGTCTGGTGAACGAGCCGGAGATCCTTCTGCTGGATGAACCCCTTGGCGCACTGGACCTCAAGCTGCGCAAGGAGATGCAGCTGGAGCTGAAGCGCCTGCAGCGCGAAATGAACATTACCTTTATTTATGTTACCCACGATCAGGAGGAAGCCCTTACCATGTCCGATACCGTCGTGGTCATGAACGGCGGCAAGGTGCAGCAGATCGGCACGCCGGAGGATATTTACAATGAGCCGAAGAATGCCTTTGTTGCAGACTTCATTGGCGATTCCAACATCGTGGACGGCGTGATGCACCGGGATTTTCTGGTGTCCTTCTCCGGCGTGGACTTCCCCTGTGTGGACCGCGGCTTTGCCCGCGAGCAGAGCGTGCAGGTAGTGGTGCGCCCCGAGGATATCGAGGTGGTCTCTCCTGTGGAAGGCCAGCTTGTCGGCGTTGTGAACGATGTCATCTTCAAGGGTGTCCACTTTGAGATGCATGTGGAGTGCGAGGGCCGCGAATGGCTGATCCATTCCACCCGCGCCTGCACCCCCGGTGAGACCATTGGTATGCGCATCGGCCCCAACGAGATCCACATTATGGCGCGTTCAGAGGGGTGAGCCGCAATGATGAAGATTTACGATAAAAAGCTGGCCTATCCGTACTTTGTATGGATGACGCTGTTCACAGTGGTGCCTTTGATCATCGTGGTGTACTATGCATTTACGGATGCAAACGGAGCTTTCACGCTGGATAACCTCACCTCCATCAGCGGCTACGGCTCGGTGTTTGCCCGCAGCCTGCTGCTGGCCCTCATTGCCACGGTCATTTGTCTGGTCATTGCGTTCCCGGTGGGCTATTTTCTTTCCCGCCTGCGGGTGAGCAAGCAGCACATCATGCTCATGCTGGTCATGCTGCCCATGTGGATGAACTTTCTGCTGCGCACCTATGCATGGATGGGCCTGCTCAGCATCAACGGCCCGGTGAACGCTGTTCTGGGCGTGTTCGGCCTTGGCCCCTTCAATATGCTCAACACCTCCGGCGCGGTGGTGCTGGGCATGGTGTATAACTATGTGCCCTATATGATCCTGCCGCTGTACACCAGTATGACCAAGATCGACCAGAGCCTGGTGGAAGCTGCGCAGGATCTGGGCGCTTCCACCACCAAGACCCTTCTCCGGGTGCTCATCCCCATGAGCGTGCCCGGCATCAGCACCGGCATCACCATGGTGTTCGTCCCGGCGGTGTCCACCTTTGTTATCAGCCGTATGCTGGGCGGCGGCTCTAACCTGCTTATTGGCGATCTGATCGAGATGCAGTTCCTTGGCAACAGCTACAACCTGAACGTGGGTTCTGCCATGAGCCTTGTGCTGATGATCATTGTGCTGCTGTGCATGAGCTTCACCTCCAGCTTTGATGAAGATGAAATGGAGGGCGTGTCCTGATGAAAACGAAACATCTGCGCCTGATGCAGCGCGTCTATATCGTGCTGTTTTTCTGCTTCATGTACCTGCCCATTGCATACATGATCGTATTCAGCTTCAACCAGTCCAAGGGCTATTCGCTCTTCACCGGCTTTACCCTCAAGTGGTACTCCAGCCTGCTGCACAACTCCTCCATCCTGCATGCGCTGCTGGTCTCGCTGGAAGTGGCTCTGATCTCTGCGGTCATTGCCACTGTGCTGGGTACAGCGGCAAGTCTGGGCATTGCGTCCATGGGCCGCGGGAGCCGCCTTGTCGTCACCAACATCACCTATATCCCGGTGGTCAACCCGGAGATCATCACCGGCATCTCGCTCATGCTGCTGTTCGTGGCCTACCAGCGCTTTGCCGGGGGTGTCTCCTGGCTGCCGGATACCATCATGGGCTTCCCGACGCTGCTCATTGCGCATATCGCGTTCAATGTGCCGTATGTCATCTTCAACGTCACGCCCAAGCTCAAGCAATTGGATATCAGGCTGTATGAGGCAGCGCTCGACCTTGGCTGCGACCCCAAGCAGGCCTTCTTCAAGGTCATCCCTGCCGGAGATCAGCCCGGCCATCCTGTCGGCATTCCTGATCTGCCTGACCTACTCCATCGACGATTCATGATCTCCTACTTCAACTGCGGCACCGTGGAAACGCTGCCCATCGCCATCTACTCCATGACCCGCAAGAAGGTCAGCCCGGAGATCTACGCACTGTCCACCATCATGTTTGTGGTGATCCTGTGCATCATTCTGATTTCCAACGCCATGGAAAGCCGCAGCTACCGCCGCGACCAGAAGGCGCTGAGAGGGGAGGGCGTGTGATGAAACGTTTTGCCGTTCTGCTGCTCACGCTGGCGCTGGCGGTGTGCTGCACGCTGCCGGCCTTTGCGGCAGATACCATTGAGGTGAATGAGGACGTTTCGGTGTCCGGCGATTACGACTGGACCCGCTTCAAGGGCCAGAACATGACTCTGAACGTCTACAACTGGGGCGAGTACATCTCCAACGGCTCGGACGACAGCTGGATGTGGTGTCCGCCTTTGAGGACCTGACCGGCATCAAGGTGAACTACACCACCTTCGATTCCAACGAGTCCATGTACGCCAAGCTGAAATCCGGCGCGGCGGACTACGATGTGGTGATCCCGTCGGATTACATGGTGGCCAAGATGATCGCAGAAGGGATGCTCAAGCCCCTCAACTACGACAACATCCCCAACTTCCAGAAGATCGACGCGGAATACCGCAACCCGGATTACGACCCCCCAGAACGCCTATACGGTGCCCTACATGCTGTGCACCACCGGCATCATCTACAACACCACGATGGTGGACAAGGCACCCACCAGCTGGGCGGACCTGTGGATGAACAGTATGCCGGCAACATCCTGATGTTCAACAACAGCCGCGACGCCTACGCCATTGCGGCCTTCAAGAGCGGCCATGACATCAACCCCCAGTCCACGGAAGAAGTGGACGAGGTGGTGAAAGAGCTCAAGGCTCAGAAGCCGCTGGTGCAGGCCTACGTCATGGATGAGATCTTTGATAAGATGATCGGCGGCGAGGCAGCCGTCGGTGTGTACTACTCCGGCGATGCCATCACCATGATCGACGATAACCCGACCTTGCCTGGGTGTTCCCGGAAGAGGGCAGTGTGCTGTCGGTGGACTGCATGGCCATCCCCGCCACGAGTGAGCACCAGGAAGCCGCCGAAATGTTCATCAACTTCATGTGTGAGACGGACATCGGAAGGCAAACGCCGAGTACATCGGCTACACCACCCCCATGGAGGCAGTGCGGGAGGTGCTGGACGAGGACCTGCGCGACAGCGAGATCGCTTATCCGCCGGAAGAACTTGCCGCGAAGGAACGGGTGTTCACCGCTCTGAGCGATGACGTGAACAGCGAGCTGGACGTGAAGTGGAGCGAGATGAAGAGCTACGACGAGGGCGGCAGCAGCCTGCTGTTCCTGTCGCTGCTGGCCGCCATGGTGGCGCTGGCCTGCTTCAACATCTGGCGCAAACTGCGCAAAAAGAGCCGCAACCAGTATTAAACAGACGGCCCCGCCCTCTCGGATCTGCTGCTGCCGCAGACGATGGAGAGAGCGGGGCCTTTTTGAAATCATTTCGGATGGGAAAGGAACATTATGGAGCCCAATTTTTACACCGAGACCGCAACGGTGCTCAATGCGGATGCGGACTTCCGCAGCCTGCTCAAGCCCAGCGCCCTGCTGCGCTATGTGGAGCAGGTATCTGCCGACCATGCCCGTGCCTTTGGCATGGATGACAAGTTTTTCCAGGACCACAACGCGGCGTTTCTGGTGGGCAAGCAGGCCCTGCAGTTTGTGCGGGTGCCCCGCCGCACCGAGCGCTCACCCTGACCACCCGCGCCGAGCACAGCCGCCGGGGTGCCATCAAGCGCATCACTACGGTCACGGATGCCGCCGGGAAGCTGGTGGCCACGGTGGACTGCCGCTGGATCCTGGTGGATCGGACCAGCGGCCACATCATGCGGGAACCGAACTGGACCGTGGAAAATTTCTGGAATGAGACGGTGGAAGGGGAGCTGTCCCTGCACACCCACCGGTGCAAAGAGCTGACGTCGGCAGGGGAGCGCAGGGCCAGCTATTCGCTGTGCGACCTGAACGGCCACATCAACAACGCCTATTATCTGGATCTTGCCTGCGACGCCCTGCCGCCGGAGGTGCTGCAGGCGGGCCCGGTGACCTTTGCCGCCGTGAACTACCACTGGGAGATCCCCATGGGGGACACGGTGGAACTGCTGTATGCACCCTCGGAAGAGGGGTGGTATGTGCAGGGCCGCCACGACGGCCGCACCAGCTTTGAGTGCTATCTGAAGATCGGGTCATAAAAAGTTCACAAAATAAGTTACAGAAAAATGACAGAACCCTATTGCAAAATAGTATCAAAAGAGTTACAATATGGTTACAGCAAGGGCCGAGATCCCCTGGCTGTGTGTGAAATCTTTTTCTTCTTGTTTTTGGGATATCGGGCACCGGGCCTCCTCCTCCGACTGGAACTCCTTCACAGTCTGTGCTCCGTGTGCCGCACAGGCGATGTCCCGCTTCGTGTGCAAAAAAGCTCGTCCGTGACCCGGACGAGCTTTTTTGCATGCCGAAAACCGCCGGAATCGTCAAAAAGTATGACCTTGCGCGGTTTTGGTGGGCATTTTGCCTGTTTTTCTCAAAAGGACAGTTTCAAAGTTTGGCGCGGCAGGGGTTTGTATTCTGAGGCCGAGTGTGGTAAAGTATATACAATCAATTTAGATGGCTCAAACATGAATGATTTTGTTGTAGAATGCTTCATGCTGCGATAAGAGAAAAGGAGTTTGACTATGGCTTATTTCTATGAAGAACCCTCCCGCACCTTTGGCGAGTATCTGCTGGTGCCCGGCTATTCCTCTGCAGAAAATGTTCCCACTGCTGTCAGCCTCAAGACCCCGCTGGTCAAGTACCGCAAGGGTCAGGAAGAGTGCCCGTTGGAAATGAACATCCCCATGATCAGCGCCATCATGCAGTCGGTCTCCGGCGATAAGCTGGCCATTGCACTGGCTCGTCAGGGCGGCGTCTCCTTCATCTATGGCTCCCAGAGCATCGAGAACGAGGCTGCATGGTGCGCCGCGTCAAGAGCTACAAGGCCGGCTATGTCGTGTCCGACTCCAATCTGGCCCCCACCGCTACCCTGCACGATGTGCTGGAGCTGAAGGCACGCACCGGCCACTCCACCATCGCCGGTCCACCGCTGACCGGCACCCCCAACGGCAAGCTGCTGGGCATTGTGGCCTCCCGCGACTACCGCGTCAACCACACCCCGGATGACGCTCCCGTTACCACCTTCATGACCCCGCTGGAAAAGCTGGTCACTGCCCCGGAGAACACCTCCCTGCATGACTGCAACAACATCATCTGGGACAACAAGATCAACACTCTGCCGCTGGTGGACGCTGAGGGCAACCTGAAGTATATGGTGTTCCGCAAGGACTACGACTCCCACAAGAAGAACGCCAACGAGCTGCTGGACGCCAACAAGAGCTATGTGGTGGGTGCCGGTATCAACACCCGCGACTACGCTGAGCGCGTGCCCGCTCTGGTGGAGGCCGGTGTGGACGTGCTGTGCATCGACTCTTCCGAGGGCTACTCCGAGTGGCAGGCCCGCACCATCCACTGGATCCGGGAGCACTACGGCGACAAGGTGAAGGTGGGTGCAGGCAACGTGTGGATGCCGAGGGCTTCCGCTTCCTGGCCGAGCAGGGTGCCGACTTCGTGAAGATCGGCATCGGCGGCGGTTCCATCTGCATCACCCGCGAGACCAAGGGCATCGGCCGCGGCCAGCAACGGCTGTCATCGAGGTGGCCAAGCTCGTGACGAGTACTTCAAGGAGACCGGCATCTATGTGCCCATCTGCTCCGACGGCGGCATCGTCCACGACTACCACAGTCACCCTGGCACTGGCATGGGTGCCGACTTCGTCATGCTGGGCCGCTACTTCGCCCGCTTCGACGAGAGCCCCACGAACAAGGTGCGCATCAA